>ERZ773003.193-NODE-193-length-49247-cov-9.456619_pt1 | contig 49247 bp, 47 predicted proteins | sample MGYA00580668_ERZ773003 | MGnify/ENA primary metagenome ERZ773003 (study PRJEB29015, sample SAMEA2738002) | human oral metagenome | biome: human oral; feature: human-associated habitat; material: dental | place: China | collected 2126 ...
GGGCCCCCGTCAATTCCTTTGAGTTTTAGCCTTGCGGCCGTACTCCCCAGGCGGGACACTTAATGCGTTGGCTGCGGCACGGAGGGATCCTCCCCCCACACCTAGTGTCCATCGTTTACGGCTAGGACTACCAGGGTATCTAATCCTGTTCGCTCCCCTAGCTTTCGCGCCTCAGCGTCAGTCGTGGCCCAGAAGGCCGCCTTCGCCACCGGTGTTCTTCCCAATATCTGCGCATTCCACCGCTACACTGGGAATTCCGCCTTCCCCTACCAGACTCAAGCCCGCCGGTATCGGGAGCGGGCGGGGGTTGAGCCCCCGGATTTGACTCCCGACCGAGCAGGCCGCCTGCGCGCGCTTTACGCCCAATGAATCCGGATAACGCTCGCCCCCTACGTATTACCGCGGCTGCTGGCACGTAGTTAGCCGGGGCTTCTTCTGCAGGTACCGTCACCTCGCGGCCTCGTCCCTGCTGAAAGCGGTTTACGACCCGAAGGCCTTCGTCCCGCACGCGGCGTCGCTGCATCAGGCTTTCGCCCATTGTGCAAGATTCCCCACTGCTGCCTCCCGTAGGAGTCTGGGCCGTGTCTCAGTCCCAATCTGGCCGGTCGGTCTCTCAACCCGGCTACCCATCATCGCCTTGGTGGGCCGTTACCCCGCCAACGAGCTAACAGGCCGCGGGCCCATCCCCCTCCGCCTGGGCTTTCCCGCCGCCCCCATGCGGGGGTGGCGGAGTATCCGGTATTAACCACGGTTTCCCGAGGCTGTCCCGGTGCGGGGGGCAGGTTGCCCACGTGTTACTCAGCCGTTCGCCACTCTATGCACCCCCGAAGGGGCTTTAACCGTTCGACTTGCATGTGTTAGGCGCGCCGCCAGCGTTCATCCTGAGCCAGGATCGAACTCTCCGTTCGAACGTGCGCCGGGCTCGCCGGCGTGTGCGTCGTCTCTCGGAGCGCGTCGGTCCGTCCAAGATCCCGCTGATCTGGATTCGCTTGGTTTCGAATTGACTCTCTCGAATAACTCGAACTTCGCTCTGCTGTCTCTCGTCGATCTTTCGATCGCAGTATCCGGTTCTCAGGGTTCGCGGCGCCCGGGCGGGAGGCTGTCCCCCGCGCGGCGCGAAGAGATATATTACGCACTCTCTTCCCCTACCCCGCTGACAATACGGATAATCACATATCATCCATATCTGTCTTCCTGCGGGCAGATAGGACTATCGCAGCAGATCCTGCTGATAGCCACCCTCGACATAGTCGGTTGCCACGTTCAGGAGCTTGTCCCGTCTTCTAACGCTGTGCGCCTCGGCATAGATCCTCACCGTGGGCTCCCTTCGGGACGGTCTCACCATGAGCCACGAGTCATCGAAGAACTCGAGCTTGAGACCATCGGCGTGCGAGACGTGACGTGGCTGCTCACCTGCGACGACCCCTGGGTTGAGACCCGGCAGGGCGTTGGAGAGCGTCCGCAGCTTTGCCGGATCGAGCCTCATGTCGCGCCTACCGTAACTCATGGGGCCAATCTGCGCCTCAAGCTCCGATACGGCCTCGGCAAGGCTTTGTCCCGACCTCAGCAGACTCTCCACGACGAGCAGCGCGACAAGCGTACCGTCCCTCTCGGGAAGGTGGATGGGCAGACACACGCCGCCGAATTCCTCACAGCCGAGGAGCACGTCACCGTCGAGCAGCTCGTCATGGATGCGATCGAAGCCCACGGGAACTGCGGTGAAGCCAAGCCCGAGGCGCTCCGCCTCCAGGCGAATCTGAGCGGAGCTCGCCATCGTGCAGACCACGCGACCCGACATGCGACGGCTCCGTACAAGATGGTCGAGCAGCACAGGGATAAGCTTATGCGGTGTGACGAGGATGCCCTGGGCATCTATCACGGCAGAGCGCATCGCGTCGCCATCAAGCACGATTCCAAGGTCAGCACCTCCTTGCACGACTGCCGCCTCGCAGTCGTCCACCCACGGCTCCGCAGCCTCGGGATGAAGACCCCCAAAGTCCTCGCGCTGCTCCCCATGCATGAGCGTGACGTCGCAGCCCGACTCTTTGAGCAGGGGTAAAAGGGGCTGCGCACCGACCCCATGCATGGGGTCGACAACGATCTTGAGCGTACGATGGGAGGCATCGGGCGGCTTGATGACTCTGTTCAGGCAAGCCTTGTAGGGCCCCATCAGATCCGCTGTGTCGAACTCGTCCATGCCGACAGGTGCAGCGACGCCCACGAGCTGATCGACTGCCTTCGCGAAGCGCTGTGAGATGCTCCCCCCATCGCTGCCACAGACAGAGATCCCACCGTACTCACAGGGCGCGTCGGAGCCACTCACCCTGACACCACCTATACAGGCCGGGTCCGCCGCAACGGCGCAGCAGAGGGCGGGCGAGGGGCAGGCAGACGCAGAGACCCTGACCGTAAGGCCATACGCGGCAAGTATTGACCCCACAAGCGTCGCGTAGCCCTGCGAGTCGTGACGCGTGTCGTAGCCGACAGCAACGGCGGCCCCACCGTGGCGTCTCGACCATAGCTGGCCGAGCGCTGCGGCAATGGACGACACAGACGTCTCGTCGAAGCCATCGTCAAAGCGGGCGGTCCAACCGCTCACACCAAAGCTGACGGCACGCATCGCATCGCCCGCTAGCCAAGAAGCGCTGAGGCCTTTGTGCCGAGGGCCTCTGTGAAGGCGAGCCTGGTCGACTCATCGAGCAGGGCGAGCTTGGCATTCGTGGCCGCCCACGCCGCTGGAGTGCCCGTATCGCAGCCTTCCTCCCTCTCGACGACCAGGGCGTACATGTCCTGCTCGGCAAGCAGGCGCTGCATCGCGTCGGTGAGCTGGATCTCTCCGCCCGCCCCAACACCCTGGTCCTCGAGGAGTTCCATAACTCGTGGGGTAAGCAGGTAGCGCCCCACGATAAAGAGGTGGCTTGGGGCATCTGCCGGGGCAGGCTTCTCTACGAGGCCAGAGATCTTCCACACCGCTCCTTGTGCCTCGCTGTCTTTCAACTCACCGCCCGCAAGGCTACCAACGCACTCGCCCGCGATGATGCCATAGCGGTTCACCTGGTCTGGCGGCACAGGCGCGACCGCGATCACAGGGGCACCCCCACGCTCGTCCGAAACCCGCTTCATATTGACGCACATCTGGTGGTCGGGCACGAAGTAGTCACCAAGAAGCACAAAGAATGACTCGTCACCCGTGGCCGCAGCCGCGCATAGGACCGCGTGACCAAGGCCGCGCGGCTCGTCTTGGTAGACGAAGCTCACGGGAAGGGAGGCCGCCTCATGAACGGAGTCAGCCTCCCTCAGCTTGCCACGCCTGCGCAGAATGTCCTCGAAACCGCCGTCAACCTTGAAATACGATTCGATTTGCGGCTTCTCGTGTGAGTTCACGATGATGACGCCATCGACTCCCTCGGGTTCGAGGGCCTCCTCCACGACATACTGGATGACCGGCTTGTTAAGCACGGGAAGGAGCTCCTTGGGTGTGCCCTTGGTGGCCGGTAGGAAGCGAGTACCAAGACCTGCGGCGGGAATGACTGCCTTCATGAGACGACGTCCTTTCGTGGGCTGCGCTACACAGTGCAGGAACATGGGCCAGCTTCCGGCCCATTCGATTTAGGATACTCCCTCACACCACCATAAGGATCGACAAGGCCGCAGACGGCAGGCCCAAGAGAGCCGTCACACCCGCTCTCCACAGCTGCCCTTGCGCCTCTAGTCCTCGATCGCTATCCCCTGTTTCTCGAGATAGCCGAGCCATTTGAGCTGAGTGTCACGCGAGAGGGCATGTTCCATCAGGCAGGCCTCGGCATCCGCCGTCTCGTGATCTACGCCGAGATCCCTCTCGAGGAAGGAGCGAAGCATCCTGTGACAGCGCCAGACGTGAGACGCATAGACCCGACCCGCGTCGGTCAGCCTCACGCGTCCGTAGTGGTTCTGCGCGACATACCCGGCGTCCTTGAGGGTACTCACCGCCTTGTTGACGCTCGCCTTAGAGACACCGAGCCGGTCTGCCACGTCAACGGAGCGAGCGCCGCTGAAGTCGCCGGCCTCCTCCATGACGCGGTAGATGGCTTCGAGGTAGTCCTCGTTGGCCATAGAGAGCCTGTGCGACCCAGGTCTGTTCTTTGCGGCCAGACAGGCGTCATCGCTTCCCGCCCGGGGTCGCTTGCGTTCAACTGCACTTTCCATTCCCTCTCCTATCCATGGATACCTGCTGGTAGCTTTACCAGCCTGTGTATCGTCTACCCAGCTTAGGAGAGGCTCAACCCCACGGAGGGGACAAGCGTCATCCACGGCATGGGTAGCACCTCAGCGAAGCTAGAGGCCAAGCGATCCTAGACAACCTCTCCCCCATCCTCGAGGTCTGGGACCTCCATGCGACGCACCTCGGCGCCAAGGGCCTGAAGCTTTTCGACAAAGCACTCGTATCCGCGATCGATATGGTGAACATCGGAGACGGTCGTATACCCATCTGCGACAAGCCCCGCCATCACGAGCGCCGCACCACCGCGCAGATCGGGCGACTTGACCTCAGCACCCGAAAACCTCTCGACGCCACGCACAATGGCATGATGGCCCTCTATGGTGATGTCGGCACCCATACGCTGCAGTTCGCTTGCAAACATGAAGCGATTCTCAAAGACGTTCTCGGTAACGATGCAGGAATCGGATCCCTGTGCGAGGAGACACATGGTCTGGGCCTGCAGGTCGGTGGGAAAGCCAGGAAAGGGTAGGGTCTGGATATCTATCGAGCGTATGGGTGCCTGGCGGCTCACGGTGCACTCATGTCTTCCGCGCTCAACGTCCAGACCCATGAGTTCGTACTTCTTGAGCACAAGCCCGAGGTGAGCCGGATCGAAGCCCTTGACGGTGACGGGCCCTCCACAAATGCCCGCCATGGCGATGAAGGTGCCCGCCTCGATGCGATCACCCACAACCCTGTGTTCGACAGGGTGCAGCTCCTCCACGCCCTCGATCTCTATACGAGAGGATCCTGCGCCACTGACCTTTGCCCCCATCTCGTTAAGAAGGTTTGCGAGATCGACGATCTCTGGCTCACGAGCCGCGTTCTCTATCACGGTCGTGCCCGTCACATGAACGGAGGCCATCATGAGATTCTCGGTGGCACCGACACTTGCGAAGTCAAGCATGACCTGGGTACCCTTAAGGCCATGGGGTATGCTGGCGTGGATGTCCCCATGATCGACGTCAAAGTTGACGCCGAGGGACTCCAGGCCCAAGATATGCATGTCTATCTTGCGCGCCCCGATGTTACAGCCGCCCGGCATCGCGACGATGGCCTTGCCAAAGCGCGACAGCAGCGGCCCGAGCACGGCAGTCGATGCCCTCATCTGGGCGACGAGGTGATAGGGCGTCTCCCACCTGTCGACGGAGGACGTGTCGATCTTGAGCTCATGCTCGCCGAGAACCTCTATCCTCGCGCCCAGGTACTTGAGCACCTTACCCATGACATGCACGTCTGCGATGTTGGGAACGTTTGTGAGCGTACTCACGCCGGGCGCCATGAGCGTTGCCGCCATGAGCTTGAGCGCCGAGTTCTTGGCGCCCTCGACCATGACCTCGCCCTCAATGGGGCACCCACCCTTGACCCTGATGACTTCCAACTTGCCTCCCGAGAAGCGTCGCGGCGGCGGACGCCTACGCGACCTCGCTGCCAGCGTTCTCGGCGTGCTTGAGCAGCAGGTTGCACCATTTTATCTTATTGTCCCAGTACGCACGACGATGATCCCCCTCAGGAAGGGCATCGCGCGTATCAAACGCGGCCTCTCTCGTGTCGCGCACCTGGTCAGGGTCAATGTCGTCGGTACGCCGAGCATGGTCGGCCAGAATGATGACATCCTTGCCATCTATCTCGACATAGCCACCCGAGATGATGACCTTCACGGTACCACCGCCGTCCGTCTCGCGCAGATGCAGGCGGACGACACCGTCACCAAGCGCGCAGATCTCGGCGGCATGGCCAGGCCACACCCCCAGCTCACCCGACTCCGTCACTAGGATGAGGCTTGCGACAGGCCCCTCATACAGGAGCCTGTCGGGACGCACGAACTGACAGCTAAGCTCTGCCATCGCCCTTCTCCTACCCCTGTTTGCCCGCAGACATCGTACTGGCACGACGTCGAACGTCATCAATGCTGCCCGCAAAGCGGAACGCCTGCTCAGGAATATCGTCGCACTGGCCATCTATGATAGCGGCGAAGGAGCGGACGGTATCCTCGACCGAACAGTACACGCCAGGGTTACCTGTGAACTTCTCGGCGACATGGAACGATTGCGAGAGGAACTGTTGGATCTTGCGCGCACGGGAGACAACGAGCTGCTGCTCCTCAGACAGCTCATCCATACCCAGGATGGCGATGATGTCCTGGAGGTCGGAGTACTCCTGTAGGGTCTCCTGAACGGCCATGGCGACCCGATAGTGCTCGTCACCCACAACGGAAGGGTCAAGGGCTGAGCTGGAGCTTGCCAGAGGGTCGACAGCCGGGTAGATACCCAGCTCGGTGATGGCGCGAGAGAGGACCGTCGTGGCATCGAGGTGCGTGAACGTCGTGGCAGGAGCCGGGTCCGTGAGGTCGTCTGCGGGAACGTAGACAGCCTGGACGGAGGTGATCGAACCCTCCTTGGTGGAGGTGATGCGCTCCTGGAGGTCGCCCATCTCGGTGGCCAGCGTAGGCTGGTAGCCGACAGCCGACGGCATGCGGCCAAGGAGTGCCGAGACCTCAGAACCCGCCTGAGAGAAACGGAAGATGTTGTCTATGAAGAGCAGCACGTCCTGGCCTTGATCACGGAAGTACTCGGCCGTCGTGAGGCCCGCGAGACCCACGCGCAGGCGCGCCCCAGGCGGCTCGTTCATCTGACCATAGACCAAGCAGGTCTTGTTGATGACACCGGATTCCGTCATCTCGAGGTAAAGGTCGGTACCCTCACGCGTGCGCTCGCCCACGCCCGTAAAGACCGAGGTGCCACCGTGCTCTTGCGCAAGATTGTTGATAAGCTCCTGTATAAGAACTGTCTTGCCGACACCAGCGCCACCGAAGAGGCCTGTCTTACCGCCGCGCACATAGGGTTCCAAGAGGTCGATGGCCTTGATGCCAGTCTCGAAGACCTCGGTCGTAGTGGTGAGGTCCTCAAAGGGAGGCGCCGGATGATGTATGGGGTAGTAGAGCACGTCTTCGGGAATCCCCTTCCCGTCGACAGGCTGTCCCATGACGTTCCAGACACGCCCCAAGGTAAAGGGACCGACGGGCATCATCATGGGTCGCCCCGTATCATGTACCATAAGACCGCGCTGCAGGCCATCGGTGGATGACATGGCAACGGAGCGCACCACACCATCGGCGAGCTGGGACTCGACCTCGAGCACGGTGTGCACCTTGCCCACTGGCGTATCGCCATCGACGACGAGTGCCGTGTAGATGGCGGGAACCTTTCCATCAAACTTGACGTCCACGACCGGCCCGACGATGCGGATGATCTTGCCCGTGCCCACACTCTGGTACATATGGAGGTGGGCAGCCTCCTCAAGCGGCGTGCGCGTCTCTTCTAAAGTAGCCATTACATGTCCTCCAATGCGGAAGCACCGCCAATGATCTCATTGAGCTCTGTGGTGATGGCGCCCTGGCGCTCGCGGTTGTAGCTACGGCCGAGACTGCCAAGCACCTCCTTGGCGTTATCGGTGGCCGACTGCATGGCACGGCGACGCGCCCCATGCTCGGCGGCCGCCGAATCGAGCAGGGCGTGGAAGATGACCGTCCTGATATAGGCGGGCATCAAGTAATCCATAACCTCATGGGCCGATGGCTCGAAGGCGTAGTCGGTATAGGCCTCGTGCTCAACCTGCGAGAGGGCCTCGGGAGTGCGCGGACGGTTAGGCATCATGAGCCTCTCCCGCGAAATGGGAAGAATCTGTTCGCTGACCTGCACCTGATCTACGCGGTTCTTGGCGTGCCAGTACATGATCATGACGCGATCAAGTTTACCTGACGCATAGCCGTCCATAACATAGGACGCAATGCGGTCAGCCTCATCATGCGTCGGCTCGGAAGAGGTGCCGACGAAGGAGAGGACTGGTGGGATCTTGCGGTAAGTGAAGTACTCGGTGGGCTTACGACCACAGGTGATGACCGATGATTTGACGTTTCGAGCCGCAAGGTCCCTCATCTGCTGCTCGACCAGGCGTTGTTGCAGGATATTGAAACCACCAGCAAGACCGCGGTCAGAGGCAATCAGGACAAAGAGAACGCTCCTCTCCTCACGATGCCTTTGCAGCAACGGCTGCGAGTCATCAAAGCCAGCAGACGCGACGTGAGCGAGCATGTGGGTGATGGCGTCCTTATAGGGCGAGGCATCCTCGGCCCGCAAGAGCGCCTTCTGGATCCTGGCGGTAGAGATCATCTCCATCGTGCGCGTGATCTGCATCGTACTCTTGATGGAGCTCATGCGCCTCTGTATTTCGCGAAGATTCGCCATCTGCTGCTACTCCTGGCCTACCGTGGTACCGGAATCCCCCGCAGTCATGTCCTCGGCCATCTCGGCGACGTCCGCCGCCTTCTTACGGTTGGGGTATTCCTCAAGGAAGTCGGTCTTGAAGGCCGTGACGTAGGACTTGATCTTCTCGCCAAGCTCATCGGTGATCTTGCCCGCCTTGAGCGCCGAGCGAACCTGAGGGTGCTTCTCGGCCATGAACTTGGCAAGCTGGTCGCGAAAGAGCGTGACGTGATCGAGGTCGATGTCGTCGAGGAAGTCCTCCTTGGCGGCGAAGATGGCAATGACCTGGTCAGCCGCATCGAGGGCGGCATAGCGGCCCTGCTTGAGCAGCTCCATCATATGTGCGCCGTGATTGAGCTGGTACTGTGTCGTGCTGTCGAGATCGGAGCCAAACTGGGCAAAGGCCTGCTTCTCGCGGTAGGAGGCAAGGTCGAGGCGAAGCGTGCCTGCCACCTGCTTCATCGAATCGAGCTGCGCGGCACCACCAACACGTGACACCGAGATGCCAACGTCAACGGCAGGACGCTGCCCTTGGAAGAAGAGGTTCGACTGCAGATAGATCTGGCCATCGGTGATAGAGATCACATTTGTGGGGATATAGGCCGAGACATCGCCCTCCTGCGTCTCGATGATCGGGAGCGCCGTCAAGGAGCCGCCGCCATTGGCGTCAGACATCTTGCAGGCGCGCTCGAGTAGGCGCGAGTGCAGGTAGAAGATGTCACCAGGATAGGCCTCGCGCCCAGGCGGGCGATGCAGGGTAAGTGACATCTGACGATAGGCGACGGCCTGCTTGGAGAGGTCGTCGTAGACGACGAGCACATGACCGCCCGGATGACTGACGTCTGCGGACTTGCCATCCTTGTCGTTGTACATGAAGTACTCGCCAATGGCAGCGCCCGCCATCGGGGCGATGTACTGCAGAGGCGCGGAGTCGGCAGCCGTGGCAGCGACGATGATCGTCTTGTCAAGCACGCCTTGGCGGAAGAGCGTCTCTTTGATTGCCGCGACCGTTGACGCCTTCTGCCCGATGGCGACGTAGATGCAGATCATATCGGTCTCGCGCTGGTTGACGATGGCGTCAATAGCAATAGCCGTCTTGCCCGTCTTGCGATCGCCGATGATGAGCTCACGCTGACCACGACCGATGGGCACCATGGCGTCGATAGCCAGAAGACCCGTCTGTACGGGCTCGCAAACCGGCTGGCGCTCCATGATGCCAGGCGCCCTAAACTCAATGGGCCTGCGTGCCGTCGCATCGATGGCGCCCAGCCCGTCAATGGGTTGACCGAGAGGGTTCACAACACGACCAAGCATGGCTCGACCCACGGGGATGTCCATGACGCGTCCCGTGGTGCGGCACTCATCGCCCTCACGAATGGAGTCAACGTCGCCAAAGAGGACAGCACCCACCTCGTCGACGTCAAGGTTCTGAGCGAGGCCAAAGATGCTGTGCCCCGTGCTGGCGCTTGTGAACTCCAGCAACTCGCCAGACATGACCGTCTTGAGCCCCGATATGTGCGCGATGCCATCCCCCACCTCGGTGACAACGGAAGCCTCCTGGCGATCGACGGTCGCGCTGATCTGGGCAAGCTGCTCGCGCAGAGTGCTCATGATCTTCTCAGAGCTGATAGTATCTGTCATTGCTCATCACTTCCGACAAAGGTAGAGGCGAGCGTCTTACGAATGTTAGCGAGCTGGGCACGCACAGAGGCATCATAGCGCTTGCCCCGCGCTTCGATGACGATGCCGCCCAAAATGGAGGGGTCAATGCGCTCCTGGAGAAAGACAGGAGCCTTGAGCCTCGCGCTCGTCCTCTCGCGCACCTTCTCACGCAGTTCGTCATCCATGGGTATGCAGGTCGTGACCGTGACCGAGACGGTCGCATCCTCACTGTCGAGAATTTCCTTATACCGCTTGGAGACCTCAGCGATGAGATTATCATCACCGTCGGCACGCATGGCAGCCAAGGTCTCGAGGACCTCGGGCGAGAACTTGCGCGCGTGCTGCCACTGCACGAGGTTAGCGTTCGCACGACCCTCACCTCGTCCTGCCTCGATGAGTGCGCGGGCGTACGCCTCCACCCTCTCGTTTTCGATATGGTTAGTCAGCATCGGGGGTGCCCACTTCCGCAAGGTACTTCTCGGCCAACCTGCGCTGATCCACCTCGCTAAGATCGTTGCCTATGATCTTGCCGGCGATCTCGACCGAGAGGTCGACAACCTGGCCCGAAAGCTCGATCATGGCCTTCTTGCGCTCGGAGCCGACGGCACCGTGAGCCTTAGCGATAATCCCCACAGCCTCTCGCTGGGCCTTGGCTAAGACCTGCGAACGCTCCTCCTCGGCCTCTTTCTTCGCCTTGGATATGATCTCCTCTGCCTGCCTCTGGGCATCGGCAATCTTTGCCTCGTATGCCTTCTCCTCCTCGGTGGCCTTCACCTTGGCCTGCTGCGCCGCGTCAAGATCGTCCTGGATCTTCTGCTGACGCTTCTCCATCATACCGAGGATAGAGGGCCATGCGAATTTAGCGAGGACTGCCCAGATGATCAGGAAAGCCAAGAGCGCAGGGATGAACTCGGCGGGCTTGGGAAGCAGCAGATCAGTGCCACTTGGCGTGTCCGCCAGCGCCACACCGGGCGTTAGCAGAATCGGCGTCACAGCAGCGACGCGAGCCAGCCATGTATACCCCTTCGTATTCCTGTACATGGAATTCCTCCAACTCATGCGTCTCGTCGTTTGGCCACCAGCCTATTTGGCCATGAGCGTGACGACGAAGCCGATGAGTGCCAGGGCCTCGACAAACGCAGAGCCAAGGATGAAGGTCGTGAACAGACGACCCTGAACCTCCGGTTGACGTGCCATGGCCGTCGTCGCACCATAGGCCGCAAGACCGATGCCAAGACCAGCACCTATAACGCCAAGACCATACCCGATGACTCCCACGATTCCTCCTTTGACTTGTGCCCGAACATGGGGCACCCCAATGTCCCCTCTATTGCAATGGCGGGTAGTTCGCATCCATGCCCGCGAGTTGCCGGTCTCTTGGCCCCACCGCCCTATTCGCTCTCGACGAGCTGGATGTACACGGCCGAAAGCAGTGTGAAGACATACGCCTGGATGATGCCCACAAGAATCTCCACCAGATAGATGACAATGAGCAGAACGATCCAAAAGGCAGACGCCGCAGCATACCCCATCGCGGCAGCCGAAACCCCCTGCATGAGCGGTCCCACGAAGAGGGCGGCAAGTATCGCAAAGGTACCCATCACGACATGGCCGGCGAACATATTGCAGAAGAGTCGGACAGCCAAGGTTACCAAGCGCAGGAAGGTCGAGAAGAGTTCGATGACCCACACAAGCACGTTGAGGGGAAAGACAACGCCCTTAGGGGCGAGGCTCTTAATGTAGCCGATAGGCCCCATACGTTTGATGCCCATCACGATAAAATAAAAGAACGAGCAGAGCGCGAGGGCACCCGTAACACCGATGGTACCCGTTCCGGGGTGCGCCCCAGGGATGATGCCCACGATACTGTTTGCCACGATGAAGAAGAAGATCGCAGCGAGGAAGGGAAAGTGCCTCTTCCAACTATCCCCAAGGATCGATTTGCACATATCGTCACGAACGAACTCGACAACGGACTCCATGGCGTTCACAAACACGCCCTCCGGCACGAGCCCCTTGGTCTGCCTGCCCTTGAAGGCGAAGATGACGATGAGCAGCAGAGCGAGGGCCACACACATCCAGAAGATATAGTTGGTCAGGCCCAGTCCACTCGTGCCGACAAGCGGCTTGGACATAAAGCCGTCGAGCAACTCGTCCATCTCGTCAGACAGCCCATCGAGCGGGTTTGCGACCATCGCAAGCAGTACAGTATCCACCATCCGTCATTCCCTTCGGCAAGGCTCGCCTAGCGCATGGCGCGCATCGCCCTCATTGCCTCAATCCCCCAGAACACGAGGAACGCTCCGACCGTCGAACTCCCAAAGACGAGAATGTACTCCTGTGCCATGGCATACAGGACGAAAACGCACAGCGACATAAAGACAAAAGAGACGATGATCGCCATGATTCCGTCCGGCACGCTCACGTCACATATCTTACTCTTTTGGAGCGTGCGTTCAAAGAGGCGGGCGGGCAAAACACAACCCGCGAGACCGCACAGCATGCCACACGTGATAACGACCCCTACGCTCATCGCCCTGCATCTCGTCTTTCATACGTCAAAGCACCGAAGGAACCAGTAAAGAGTCTCTCTGTCACAGCCACAAGAATCCAGTAGCTCTGTGCAGCATCTACTATGATACCCCATTCGCACGTATCCATGCGGGGCGCGACCGACTCTGAGAAACCCTCATAGCCCCGCCCGCACCCTAGCCGAGGGCCGGGGCGCGGGCGCATCCCCTACTTGGTACCATAGATGCGATCCCCCGCGTCACCCAAGCCCGGCAGGATGTAGGCGCTCTCGTTGAGCCCCCTGTCGACCGCACAGGTATAGAGCCGCACGCCAGGGTCGAAGTCCAGAGCCGCCCTGACGCCCTCGGGGGCCGACACTATCGTGAGGGCACGGATGTCCCTGACGTGCGCCTCGCGCAAAAACTGTATGGCCGCCGTGAGCGAACCGCCTGTTGCGAGCATGGGATCCACGATGAGGCAGGTGCGGCTCTCGACGTCTGGCGGAAACTTACAGTAGTACTGGTGAGGCGCATGGGTCTTGGGATCACGATACATCCCCACGTGCCCGACGCGCGCGGAGGGAACGAGCGAGAGCAAGCCGTCCACCATACCCAGGCCGGCGCGCAGAATGGGAATGATGGCGACCTTCTTTCCCGCGATTCGCTTGCAGACGGTCTTCTCGAGCGGAGTCGTTACCTCGATATCCTCAAGGGGAAAGTCACGCATGGCCTCATAGCCCTCGAAGATCGCAAGCTCGCCGACCAGTTCGCGAAACTGCTTGGTAGGAGTGTCCCTGTCGCGCAGGATGTGCAGCTTGTGCTGGACCAGCGGATGGTCGATGATCGTAAGACGACTTGTGTCAAACCCCATGCACTCCCCCTCCTGGACTGGATGCGCCCCGCCCCCAGCAGGGGGACGGTCGCATGGCATCGGGGGCATTCTACCTCAGCCCCGGGTAGAGTGGATGTGAGGCCAGAAGCTCCTTGACCTCCGCCTCGATGCGATCGAACACCCTCTCGTCATGAACATGCGTCACCACGTCACCGATGAGCTCTCCGACGCGCTCGCACTCCTGCTCAGAGAAGCCACGTGTCGTGATGGCGGCAGAGCCCACGCGGATGCCACTCGTCACGAAGGGTGAGCGCTGCTCTCCGGGAATCGTGTTCTTGTTGACCGTGATACCGACCCGCTCAAGTGCCCGCTCCGCATCGCGCCCGCTGACCTCGCCCTGCGCCACCCCCGTGAGGTCCACGAGCAGCAGGTGGTTGTCTGTGCCCCCCGTCACCAGGCGAAGGCCGCGCGCCTCCATGCCGCGACCGAGCGCCTTGGCATTCACGAGCACGCCTTGGATATAGGTCTTGAACTCAGGCCTGAGCGCCTCGCCGAAGGTCACCGCCTTACCGGCGATGACGTGCTCGAGAGGCCCACCCTGCGTACCCGGAAAGACCGCCGAGTTGATGCACTTGGTGTAGTCCGGGTTGTTCCACAGGATGAGGCCGCCACGCGTGCCGCGCAGGGTCTTGTGGGTGGTGGAGGTCACGACGTCGGAGCAGGGCACGGGGTTGGGATGCAGTCCGGCGGCAACGATGCCCGCGATGTGGGCCATGTCCACCATGAGGATGGCGCCGCTGTCATGGGCTATCTGTGCGAAGCGCTCAAAGTCAATGGTGCGAGGGTAGGCCGACGCACCCGCAATGATGATGGCGGGCTTGGACTCGCGCGCCTTTGCCTCGACGTCATCGTAGTCGATGCGCTCGGTCTTGGGGTCAAGCCCGTAGCTCCTGATGTCAAAGAGCTTGCCCGAGAAGTTCGCGGGAGAGCCATGCGTGAGGTGTCCGCCGTTGGAGAGGTCCATACCGATGACGGTATCCCCGGGACTTGCGAAGGCGGTTTCTGCCGCGTAGTTCGCCTGGGCGCCGGAGTGGGGCTGGACGTTGGCGAACGCGGCGCCAAAGAGCCGCTTCGCTCGCTCGCGAGCGAGGTCCTCCATCTTGTCGACGGCCCAGCAACCACCATAGTAGCGCTTGCCGGGAAGACCCTCGGCGTACTTGTTCGTAAGGGGGCTTCCCACCGCCTCCATCACAGCGAGGGACACGAAGTTCTCGGACGCGATGAGCTCGATGGAGTCGCGCTGGCGACCGAGCTCCTCCTCGATGAGACCGTTGACCTCGCTGTCCTCGACACGCAGCTGCTCCAGATAGCCTGACATACCCATCCTCCCCTACCTTGGGCGCGCCCGTGCGCAGGCCGAAGCCCACATACCGGCGCGCACACTCATGATCAGCCCTCTTGCCCCACGCACTCCTCGACACCCCTGAAGCCGGGGTCATCCTCGCGCATGACCTTCTTGACCCGGACGGCATGACGGCCGCCGGCACACTGCTGGGTCAGGAAGATCCTGACGATCTCCTCGTTGAGCTCGAGGGTCGTGAAGCGGCCCGACAAGCAGAGCACGTTCCCGTCGTTGTGCTCCCGAAAGAGCCTCGCGAACTGAGGCGTCTGAATGTTGGCGGCACGGATGCCGGGAACCTTGTCGGCCGCAAGCGCCATGCCAATGCCTGTGCCGCAGATGAGGACTCCGCGCTCAGCCCCTCCCGAGGCGACGAGACGGGCAAGCGCATCAGCATAGTCGGGGTAGTCGCAGCGCTCCTTTGTCGTCGTTCCCAGGTCAGTGACCTCATGTCCGAGGGACTGGATGTAACGGGCAAGCGCCACCTTCTGGTCGAAGCCCCCATGATCTGACGCGATGGCAACCCTCATGACCGTAACCCCCTCACAGGACCGGACCCACGCCCGAACCCGCGCCCACATTCACTGGCTCTAGTGTAGCGCGAACGCCACGTGAAATGACAGCCCTGAAACGCCCTGCGTCCAGATTTGGGGAGCCAGCGTACGAAGGCGCCCCCCAGGGCGCCCGTGACAGGGATGGGACCAAGGCACGGGCACCGCAGTTGGCGACGATGTGGGCCGTGCGCCATCGGGCGCGCGGCCCACCAGGAGAGGTCGCCAGAAGGGGCCGGGGCTACAGGGCACCCTTGATGACGATGTCCCCACCCTTCATGATGACCTCCATGGCATCGGGCGTGAGGGCATGGATGTCCCTTGCGACGTCGCCTTTCACGACGAGGAGATCGGCGGACTTGCCCGCCTCGAGGGAGCCGAACTCATCCTCCTTGCCCAGCATCTTGGCACCGTTGCTCGTGGCCGCCTTGATGGCGTCGAGGATGGGGATGCCGACCTTGTCAACGAAGTCATACATCTCATCAATGGAGACGTAGCCATACGGGGTGACGAAGCTGAAGGAATCGGAGCCGATGGTGACTGTGATGCCCATCTCGTAGGCACGGCGAAGGTTGGCATAGGTGCGCGCGAGGCCCTTCTCGACGACGGTCTCGCCCGGGAACGCGTCAAGCTCGGGGGTCCACTCGGGTGGATAGGTGGAGTACCAGGTGGGCAGAAAGCCAATGGTGGGCGTGAAGAAGGTGCCCTTCTCGGCCATGAGGTTCATGGTCCTCTCGTCCAGCTCGAAGCCATGGATCATCTGCGTGCAGCCAAAGCGCACGCAGTCGTATGCCGCATCGAAGTTGTTGTAGGAGTGCGCGTACAGCGGGATGTGGACCATCGCGCACTCCTCGGCAATGGCCTGGATCTCCTCGGTGCTAAAGAGCTGAAGACGGTCCGAGTCCCAACGCCAGATGCCACCCCCCGTAGCCCAGATCTTGATGGCGTCGGGGTTCTCACGCAGGCGCATGCGGATGGCCTTGCGCAGCTCCCATGGCCCATCGGCCTGGAAGCCCCAGGGGTGTGAGTCCTTGGAAATCTGGAGTGGCAGGTGGTGGGAGTCACCATGACCCGCAACCCGACAGAAGCCCAGTCCCGTGGCAAAGATGCGCGGCCCCTTCATGACACCCATGTTGACGAGGTCGCGGATCGCAATGCCGTTGCGACCGATCTCGACGACGGTGGTAAGGCCATGGGTCAGGGCATCATATGCCTGCTTGACGGCACACGCCTGCTTCTGGGCAACGGATTCGATGACCCAGTCGTTGTCGTTGTCGGTCAGATTTCCCGAGAAGTGCAGGTGGGTGTCGACCAGGCCCGGCATGACGGTCCTGCCCGAGACGTCACGCAGCTCGTAGCCCTCGGGAATCTCGGTGCGACGGCCGGCGTAGGTCAGCTTGTCGCCCTCGACCAGAACGAGGCTGTCGTTGATGGGAGCGGCACCAGTGCCGTCAACGAGCTGACCACCTGCAAACGCGTACTTGCCCATATCGGAACCTCCACGTATCTAAATCGTGTTACCCCCGCCCCATGCGGGGACTCTCGTCGAAATCGTCATGTCAAAGCGCGACCGCTAGGACCTGTCCGCGACGGCTCGCGACCCAAAAGCCCTGGGTGCCGCCCTAACGGCAAGGCGGGGAGCCGCGGACCCGCGCGATGTCACCTCGGCGGGGCGACGCGGACCTTGACGGGAGGGTCCTCATCTCATCTCTTCCATTCTCTTAGGCAGGCGTCAAGGCCCGCCTCTATGGCCGTGCGGTCCATGCCACGGCCGATGAAGCAGAGACTGATCCTGCGATCGCCGCAGACGGGGTCCCAGTCCCTGAGGAGCTCGGGTTGCTCCGCAAGCAGGCGGCGCCTCTCCTCCTCGGGGAAGGAGTCTGAGAAGAGGCCGTTCTCGTAGAGCCGCACCTGCCTTCCCGCCTGCTCGAACACGTAGTCCATGTCAGGGTCCTGTAATATCCAGACGGTGCCCTTGGCGCGAATGACGCTGCACGGCCAGCTGTGCACGAAGTCATCGAAGGCGCTGGCATCAAAGGGCCTGCGGCGATGGTAGACGAAGGTCGAGATGCCGTACTCCAGGGTCTCTGGGTCCTCATGCTCCTCGGGATGCTCCATGGCATCCATCCACGCGGCTGACCTGTACGCCCTGTCAAAGTCGAAGCGGTCAGTGTCAACGAGCTCGGCGATGGGAACGTTGCCATGCGCGGCCTCCACGATCACGGCGTCCCTCTGAAGGCCCCTGACAAGCGCCCTCAGCTCCTGAAGCTGCTCAGGCGTCACGAGGTCGACCTTGTTGAGGACGAGCGTTGAGCAGAACTCGATCTGCTGGATCAGGAGGCTCTCGATGTCATCCTCGCTGACGCTGCTGCCAAGCAGCGCCCGGCCGCCATCAAACTCGTCGTACATGCGGGCACAGTCCACCACCGCCACGATGTTGTCCAAGTCGAGCCGAGCATGCTTGTCGGAGTGACTGCTTTGGTTGCAGAAGGCCGAGATGGTATAGGTGATGGGAATGGGCTCGCAGATGCCCGAGGCCTCGATGATGATGTAGTCGAACTTTCCTGTGTCAGCGAGGTCGCCAAGCTGGAGGCTGAGGTCATTTGAGAGCGTGCAGCACAGGCAGCCGTTGGTCAAAGGGATGACGTCGCCCTCCCTGGCATAGCCGCCGTCCTTGATGAGGGCGGCGTCCACGTTTATCTCGCCGATGTCATTCACGATGACAGCCGCGCGAACCCCCTCCGTGTTGGAAAGGATGTGATTGAGTATTGTGGTCTTACCGGCGCCAAGATAGCCCGTGATGAGGATTATCTTGACCCGCTTGTTCTCGGTCATGTAAGCTCCCCCTCAGCCTTGCGCCTGGTGCGAATGCCACCTGCAGACGTATGGTCCCGCGACGATCGGAGATCTAGGGTTTTCGAGCCGCTGCCTTAGCGCCCCCACATGCAAAGAAGATCACGAAGCCTATGACGATCCACGTGATGGTGATGGCCCATTCAACAGGCTTGAGCGCAGCCGGACTGAAGGGGATGACCATGAGGCCAACGATGATCAAGCCGGCAACGATGGCGGCTATGATGCCGCCCTTACCGCCGTTGACCACGTAGGGACGAGGAAGGTCAGGCTCGGTTTTGCGCAGCTTGAAGCAGGCGAAGCCGGCCATCGTACAGGCAAATATGAAGCCCAGGGATGCCACTGCCGTGAGGGGCAGGAGCATGTTGCCGCCAAGAAATGGTCCGATGAGCGTCAGGGCGCCCATAACGATATTGGCCTGCTTGGGAGTGCCTGACGTGGGGTCAATCTGAGCAAAGGACTTCGGCAGCATCTCCTTGCGTCCCAAGGCAAGCATCAGGCGGGTGGACGCACCAAAGAACGCATTCATGGGACCCAAAGGGCCAAGGGTGGCAATTATGAGCATCGCAATGTAGAAGAAGATGTTAATCTGCTCTAGGACTGCCAGCGCCGGCACTGGCTTCATAACGAAGTCATGCCAGTTGACAATGGTGCCAAAGGCAAAGATGCAGATCAGGTAGAACACCCCCGAGGCGAGCAGTGCGATTGCGGGAACAAGACCGAACTTCTTCCAGTCAAGGTTCTCGGAAGCCTCCTCGGCCTGCTGGGGAATGGTGTCAAAGCCCGCATAGAAGAACGGCGTCATGACGAGGACGGCCAAGACACCTCCGAGGAGACTCGTAGCCTCGGTTGACTTGCCGCCTGCGGCACCTATGACCTGCGAGAAGGGAGGCATCGCCTTGGCCAGGTTATCCCCACCCATAAACGAGATGAGCATGGCCAGGATCATGCCCGTCAGCAGTGCCTTGGTCAGAAACGAGGAGAGCTTTGCCGCCGCACTGGCGCCACGAAAGTTCAGGACGATGACCAAGACCGCAAACGCGAGGGCGATGAGCGTGGGCCACAGGTAGACGTCTGCCCCGAGGATCGTGTAGAGCTTGACTGACCTCAGCCACGCAAGAACGGGAAACTCGGCAAACCTATCCGTCAGGAGCTTGGAGATGGCAATCGCCTCCCACGGGCACAGCGGCGCGTTGCCCAAGAGGAGCATCCAGCCTGTCAGGAAGCCGAGCTTACGCCCAAAGGTGCGCTCCACGTATTCGATGATACCGCCCGAGATCGGAATCGCGGCAGTCAGCTCACCAAAGCACATGCCTATTGGAACCAGGAACAGGGCGCCGATGGCAAATGCTATCATCGCCGGGATTGGTCCCCCTCCCAGCACCATCCAGTCGCCCACGAGAAGGACCCACCCCGTACCAATAATTGCGCCGAAGCCGATGGTGAAGAAGTTAAAGAGTGTCAACTCCTTCTTCATGCCACTGGTCGGCGCCGCGCTGCCCGCCATATGTATTCCTTCCTCCAGGGGGCCTACGCGCCCGCCCCCAAGCCAGCCATCGATACCGCCTCTTAGTTTAACTCAGAAAACAGTGGTATAGGATTCATCCATGAGTCGATGCCTGCGACTGGACGCCGCAGGCGTGTCACACACCTCTGCGAGCGGAAGGCGGAGGAGACGGAGCCCCTCCGTGAAGCTCTCTGAGAAGGACAGTGCTCCTATAGGCTGGCGATGCTCACGAGTTTCTTGAACTCACGCTGCCGGTCATCGAGTGCGCCCATCTGGTCCATGAGCGCTATCGCGCCATCGAAGCTGGCCGTCCCTGCGTGCTCGCTCTTCGTTGCCACCATGCCGAACTCGATGACTGCGCTCGCGAACTTCCAGTTGTCGGAGGGGTGATCCGTGACGTCGGCATCCCCGATGCCATAGCTGAGCTGCTTGGAGTCGTTCTCGCCGGGATTCTTGTAGCGCACGGACAGCGTCATCCACTCGCCGTTCTTCTCACCCTTGTGCTCGCCGCCTCCGTACTTCGAGTCGATCTCGGGAAGCTGCATCGGCGAGTCGGCCGTCACGATCTCGTAGGCGACGGTCACCGCATGCCCACTTCCGACCTCCCCCGCATCGACCTTGTCGTTCTTGAAGTCCTCTGCATCCAGGGAGCGATTCTCGTATCCGACGAGACGATATCCCTTCACGTAGGCGGGGTTGAACTCGACCTGCAGCTTGACGTCGTCGGCCACGGTGCGCATGGTGGCGCAGAGGTCCTCCCCGAACACGCGCTTCGCCTCTTGGATCGAGTCAATATAGGAGTAGTTGCCGTTTCCATCATCGGCGATGGACTCCATCTTCGTGTCCTTGTAGTTGCCCTGCCCAAAGCCAAGCACCGATAGGTACACACCACTCTTGCGCTGCTGGCTCACGTAGTCGGACAGCTCGCTCTGACTGGTTATACCCACATTCAGGTCTCCGTCCGAGGCCAGGATGATACGGTTGTTACCCCCCTCAATGAAGTGGGCGCGCGCCAGCTCGTAGGCCTTCGCAAGGCCAGCCTGCCCGTTGGTCGAGCCGTCGGCGTCCAGCTCCCTCACCGCCTGCATGATACGCTCGCGCTCGCGTGCCTGCGCGCCCTCGAGCACGACCCGCTCGCTGCCCGCATAGGTGACGATGGACACGGTGTCATCGTCGTTGAGCTTGGCGACGAGCTCGCCCATGGATTCCTTGAGCAGCGGCATCTTCTCGGGGTCTTCCATAGATCCCGAACTGTCGATGAGAAACACCAGGTTGTTCCCGTGCATCTGCGCATACTCCTTCGGCTCGGTCGAGAGTCCCAGAACGAGCAGCTTGGTGTCGGGATTCCAGGGGCAGGTGGAGATGCAGGGGGTTACACCGAAGGGCTCTGCGTCCTTAGGAGCACGGTAGTCGTAGCGAAAGTAGTTGAGCATCTCCTCGATGCGCACGGCACCCTTAGGGATGTCGTTCAGCTTGGTGCCAGAGCTGAGCATGCGACGCAGATTGCAGTAGCTGGCGGTATCCACGTCGACGGAGAAGGTGGAGAAGGGATTGGCGGCCACGCTGAGAAAGCCGTTCTCCCTCATGGCGGCGTACTCCTCGGTGTTGTAGGGCACTGATGGCTCCTCATATGGGGGTGTACCCATGAAGGAGCTTGACGAACCCTTCCCACTCATACCATCGGACGATTCGAGGCCCTGGGGCTGGCGAGACAAGGTGGGTGTCGCGTCCGCGCGACTGTCCCCCGCAGGCGAGCCGTCCTGCTCGGGAGCGGCCGGGGCACATCCCCCCAGCGCAAGGCAGAGCAGACAGCCAGCGAGGGCTGAGCGGACAAGAATCGAAGCGATCTTCTTCATGATGCCTCCTCGTGTTGGAAGGTGCCAAAAAGGGCCTTTCCTATAACACGATCGAAGGGTCGGAAACGTCGAGGCTTTCTTGAGAACGTCGAGGGCCTCTCGAGGGCGCCAGGCCTCCCGGGGGCGCTGGCTCCTGCGACCTGACGAGAGGGGACAGTGCGAACCGCCTTCCAGCTTTAGTCCACGCGGACAGTATAGCGACAGAATCGCTCCTGATCGGGTCCGCTCACGCCCACGGCCTCGTCCTTGTCGCTGCCGACAAGGGAGTAAACGAGAAGGACGCTCGGCGCGCCCGGCGCAGCGCTGGGACGATTGATCTCGGCAAGCGGTTCGCGCACGGACTCGACGTCATCCCGGGAAAGCGCCTCATCACTTCTTTGGTAGCTGCGTCCCTCGAACTCTATCGATGGGGGAAAGTGCGTCACGCCTGACGCCTCACTCGCCTGGCCTTGCTCCTCGCTCGCTGCCATGCCGTTGGTCTTCGCGGCGCTAGAGTCCCCCGCCCGAGACTCCCCTGACATGTTGTCGCTTGTCTTTGAGGGAGCAGATGACGTGAGTGCGTCATTGGTACGAGCGGCATCCATGGCCGCGTGTGGACGGGTCAGCATTCCTACCCCCACGATGAGGGCAAGGCAGGCCGCCGCCCCCATCACGATCCTGCGCACAAGACGAAGCCTCGCCCGACGCGGACGTACCGCCTGCGTGCCGCGCGTGGCCCGGCTAACACCCTGCGTGGGACGATCAACACCCTGCGCCTCGCAGTGGGCAAGGATGTTCTTAAGCATCCGCTCCTTGGCCTCTTCGCTCGGAGTCATGCGCTCGAAGGCCTCCCGTATGCGACGTTCGTCCATATCACTGCCCTCCCAGTGCCTTACGCAGTATCGCTCGTGCCTCACACAGGTGGGTGCGAACGGTCGAGCTGGGCTTATCCAACATACGAGCGATGTCGGCTGCGGAATACCCCTCGTAGTAGTGCAGGTACACCACGTCCTTATACTTGGGGTCAAGAGCGAGGACTGCGTCGAGCACCAGGTCAGGACCCCTCTCGTCGGCAGCTGGCTCAGCCACGCTCTCGAGGGGAACGCCCTTGCGCGCCGAGGACCTCAGCAAGTCCTTGCAGTGATTCGATGCCACCCTGATCAGCCACGCCTTCTCGTGCTCCTCGTTTGTAAAGGTCGGACGAGCCTTCATGAGCTTGACGAACGTGGATTGCGTCGCATCCTCGCTATCGGCCGCGTTGCCCATGAAGGAGTAACACACCCGATAGACGGTGTCCACGTGACGCAGGTAGATGGCCTCTACATCCAAGGCAGTGTCTCCAAGTCAGAGCAAGTCAGAGCAAGCCAGAGCAAGGCCGCGCCATCGAGTATGCCCTCCTATACGTAATACGATCGAGCGGGCCCAAACGTCGAGACAGTATACCATCGAGTTCCCGTGATGGCTTGTGTACCCAGCTGGGGTCGGGTACCGCGACCGGGATGGGTCGGCGGCGTCATCACCCAAATCGCAGTGCATCCCGGATAGAGCGCAGGGCGACGGCGCGTGGCGTGGGACCCGCAGGGTGCGGCACGGTGACACGCAAATGGCGGAGCGCAGGGTGCGGAGCGCAGGGTGCGCTTTCCCGTGAGGGACGGATCGCGTCCAAAGTGCGCTTTTCCGTGACGTCGCTGGTCCAGGATGCGCCTTTCCGTGAGAGTGTCGGCACAGAATGCACCTTTCCGTCACGTCGCAGCCACAGAGTGCGTCTTTCCGTAGAGTGCGCTTTTCCTCACCTGCGCAAACGTGGAGCCGTCTCACGGAAAAGCGCATTCTGGGAGGCTGGGGTCACGGAAAAGCGCATTCTGGGTGTGCGGCCTCACGGAAAGGCGCATTCTGGCGCGGTAAGGTACCTCGCCAAGGAAAACTGCGAGCTCGCAGCCGACTACCTGAACCTGAACATGCCCGAGGCCGACTCCTGCGGCTGAGTCGCTACCATGAACGCGACCTGCGCGAGCTCGCGACGAACTGAACGAGCAAGCATTTCGACGATCACGAAGTCGCGATCGTCCGCCACAATGCCAACGTGTGTGGCGACAACGTGCGACGCGACGCCTGCACTCGAAACAGGCGTCCCGATGATGACGCCAATCCCGTCTCTGCGAAACGTGTAGACGTCGGCAAAGGAAGCATTCTTGCAGGTACAGCAGAAGGTATCAGAGGGTTTGTTCAGGGAGATGCCCTGGGTGCGACCCAACGTCTGATTCTACAGTGGTAATACGTAGTTTGAAGAATGCTCCCTGTCGCATGACGACCGGCCGAGGACTTCCCGAAACTGATGATCTTGCGGAGCGTCTTGAGCTCGATGTGCTGACGCGAGGAAAGACCCCGCTCTTTGAGCCTACTATCCAAGTGGTCGTAGCGCCTCGAGAGCGCAACGCTTCGGTGTAATCTTGATGACGTTCATAGGAAAGGGAGGCCTCACCGAATGCTCCGCTCCATGGGGGAGGCTGCGAACCTTCAAATCCACGTCGGCCATATGCAAGCTCGATTCCACTTCCTACAACAGGCCGGACATGTAAAGGGGCAGGTACGACCGGTTGCCATCGACGGAAAGCTGCTTGGTATGCAGCACCACCTCCTCGCCCACCCTCTTGGAGTACTTCTTCCTGAAATCGTCGAGCGACACGGTGGTGTAGTTCTTCGAAGACTTGGTCTCAATGGGGCTGACGCGCAGTTTTCCCGCAGCGTCAGCGAACGGCTGCGTGATCAGGAAGTCTATCTCGCGCGGACGAGGCCGCGCGCCATCTTTCTTGCCGGGCTCTTCCCAGGTGTGGTAGTAGAGCGCATGCCCGCTCGTACGCAACTGCTGGGCCACGACGTTCTCAACGAGCATGCCTCGGTTGACGCTCACGCGCCCAAACTGGATATCCCTCTGGACCTCGAGCGCGCGAGGACCATCGGCGAACGCGTGGGTCGCGAGAAGACCGGTATCGGCCATGTACAGCTTAAGCGAGCTCGCCCTCTCGGTCAGACGCAGGCCAACTGAAGGGTCCGCGCACATGCGGCAGGGATTGACCAGGTGCGCGTCGTCCAGCCAGTCGATCGCGGGCTCATAGTCGTCGTACATAGAGCCTCTTCCGACGCTCGCGAACTTGAAACGCTTAGATGCCGCAGAGAGCTGTCCGGGAATCTCCTGGAACAGCGCACGAGCTCGGCGCGCCTCGGTGCCACCGAACTTGCCGATATCCTCCAGGTACAGATTGAGGATGCTGTGCTTGACACGGTCACACGAAGAGAAGCGCTTTGACTCGACGAACGCCTCGACGGACTGGGGCATGCCGCCCACGAGAATGTACTCGTCGAAGAGGCGCATGACCTTGGCGTGCACGGGATCAGGCAGGGGCTTTCTCACAAAGAAGGCCTCACGGATCGCGTCCACGTAAACGCCTGCACCCATTGCCCAGAGATACTCGTCGAAGTCGAAGGGGTGAAGCTGAAGGCGATCCTCCTCAGACGGTATGACGATGTCCCCCACGCTCTTGCGTATGGAGATGAGCGATCCGGTCTCGATATAGTCGAAGCGGCCGTCGGCCACGAGGTGCTTGATGTACTCCCGCGCCATAGGAAAGCGCTGGACCTCGTCGAAGATGATGACAGACTCACGTACCGGCATGTCCTTGACGTACTGGAGTTGCAACATACGCAGGAACGTGTCAACGTCCTCGCGCTCGTTGCGAAATAGGTCGAGCACGACCTTAGGGGCCTTCGAGAAGTCTATGTAGATGTGGTCGGCATACTCATGCTCCGCGAATTCACGCACAAGCGTGGTCTTGCCCACACGGCGGGCACCTTCGACGAGCACGGCGCTCCTGCCATTGGACTCTCGTTTCCATTCCAGCAGCTTGTCGTAGCACTTACGCTTGAACATCCAAAGCCCCTCACACTCGAAACAGATAAATCCGCCTGTTCTTATTATTCTATAAGCCAATGAATCCGTATGTATCTAACCTCCGCTTTATGGATACATCCGTAGCTATCCCTCAACACGCTTCAGAGTCGGAGGTAGTACACCTCAGCTCAGTCGCAGCGACATCCAGCGCGGTAGCACGTGGGGCAGCGACACACGTGCCATGGCGACCCGCAGTGTGGTGGCGCGCAGGGTGGTGGCGCGCAGGGTGCGCTTTTCCGTGAGGGGCGGATCGCGTTGAGGGACAGATCGCGCCCAAAGTGCGCTTTTCCGTCACATTGCCGCCCAAGAGGCATGGGGTGCAACCGCCCGCCAGGCTGCGGGGCACTATCAAAAGTGGCTCAACTGGGCAAATGCGTTCGAGCAACCGCCCGCCAGGCTGCGGGGCGGTTTGCTCCAGGATCTGCAAATTTGGTTTGGAGTTTGACTTCACGAAAAGGCGCAGTCTGGATGCGCATCTTGGGTAGAAGGCCTTACGGGAAAGCGCACCCTAGATCAGGCCGGGACACCATCAGTTCGCCAATGGTCATTCCCGTCCGGGTGTACGAGGAGCGCCAGGAAGTGTGATGGTAACCCGCGCCCCCAGAATCGCGCCGTCGCCGCCCATCCGATTGGAGAGGCTGAGCCTTCCGCCGTGCGCGGCGACGATCTCGGAGGCGATGGAAAGACCCAGGCCAAAGTGCGGCTCGCCGCGTTCGTCCGGCCCCCCTGCGCCCGTCCTATGGCTGGCGCGGGACCTCTCACCCCGGTAGAAGCGCTCAAGCCCGTGCTTGAGTGCTGCCGGCGAAAGACCAGGTCCGTCATCCTCGACGGCGATGGAGAAGGCACGCGCCCCGCCGCCACGCACCCCTTCTCCCTGTGTCTCGCCGCCGTAGGAGAACGTAAGCTCGACAAGGCCACTCACCGTGTAGTCACAGGCGTTTCCCACCACGTTGAGAACGGCTCGCTTCAGGGCGGACGAGTCCCAGAGGGGCAGGGGCGCGTCTCCGGCCGCCATAGCCCGACAGGCCTCCAGAAACGCGGGCAAGCGCAGCGGAGCGAGGGCAAGGCCCCGCGCTGTCACGAGACGCCCTGCCTCCTCCTCAAGCTCCTCGGCAAGGTGCCCGGGGTCGACGGGTTCCAGCTGCAGGGTATCGGCTGCCCCACGGGACACCTCCACAATCCGGCTCACAAAGGCATCCATAGAGGTAGCCGCCTCGCATATGGCATCCGCACAGGTCGCCTGCTCCTTGTTGAGCCGTCCTGCGGCCGCGTCCTCGGCCATGAGCTCGGCGTTGCCCCGCACCACCGTAAGCGGAGTCTTGAGGTCATGGGCAAGCGCCGCCACCTGCTCCCGTCCGCGCCTCTCGACCTCCCACTGCGCCTCCAGCGAGCGCCTCAACGAAACGCGCATCTTGTCCATGGCCTGCAGCACGTCATCGACCTGTGCCACGTTGCTATGCTCCACGGGTGCGTCGAGGTCCTGCCTCCCGACAGCCTCCGCCGCACGAACGAGCGGCTCCATCATGCGCGTGAGCATGCGGCTCGCCCGTACGGCGACGCCAGCGATCAGCGCCACCAGCGGAGGACCCACGCTCCAGAACAGGAGACTTTGCGGGTCGGGAAGGGTATCTCGCCTCCCCTTGTCCGCCCACTGCGGCACGAGGTCGTAACTGAGCACGCAGACCTCGCCACCCGTCAGGGGGAGGCGATAGTACAGCCGTGACTCGGCCGCCCCCGCGTCCCCGTCGCGCACCCCCGTCCTCGCAGGCGACGCCGCGACCACCCGCGCGTACTCGAGCTGGGAGCTGCCCATGTCTGATGCGATAAGGGTACCTCCTGCGTCGAAGTGTGCATAGCGATATGGCGAGGGAATGGCGGTCGCGTCAAAGGCGGGCTGGGCAGAGAGGGTGTCGGCAACCTCCTCGAGATGGGTCTCCCCGTAGTTTGCGGGCAGTATCTCGCCCGCCCCCATCTGCCCGCCAAAGACAGCGAGAGGTACCCCGACAACGAGGATGATGCCCACAAGCAGGTAGAGAAAGTAGCGGCTGACCACCAGCGCGAGCGGCAGTCGAAGGCGGGGGCTCGCCTTGGCGTCTTGCGTGGTGGCGATACCTTCGCCAGTCCCTACGCGCGCCACTTGTACCCTGTCCCCCACACCGTCTCTATGGGATCGACGCCCGCCCGGCGGAGCTTGGCACGGGCGTTGCTCACGTGCATGGAGACCGTGTCATCACCCACATCCGAGCCCCAGCCAAGCGCGCTCTCGCGGATCTGTGCCCGAGAGAGCACCTTGCCCCGGTGCCTGGCAAGAAGCTCACAGACGGCGTACTCGGTGGGTGTGAGCGACACGACCTCACCACCCACAAAGAGCTCACGGGCACCGAGATCAAGGCGCACGTCGCCCAGGGCAAGCACGCGCGTATGCGCCCGCCCCTCTCGGCGCAGGTGCGCGGCCACCTTCGCGCGTAGCTCGGCGATGCCGAACGGCTTGCGGATGTAGTCGTCGGCGCCCAGACCAAGCCCGTGCACGGCGTCCTCCTCGGCCACCTTGGCGGTGAGGAAGAGGATGGGGGCGTCCACAAGGCACCGGATGCGTCCCACCAGCTCGAAGCCGTCCATCTGGGGCATCATCACGTCGCACAGGACGAGATCGTAGCGCGAAAGATCGAGTCCGAGCACAAGCGCGGGATCGTTTACGACCTCGACGACGTGTCCGTCGCGCACCAGCGCGCGAGAGAGCAGGTCGGTGATCGCCTCGTCGTCGTCGATGGCGAGAATCCGTGCCATGTGCCTTCGCCTCCTCGCGTGCTTTCCGCAGGACCCTTCCAGGACCCGTACCATCGTCGCCGACCCAGCGCCACCAGCCCGGTGTCGTCGACTTAACCATGAATATATCAGGCGCACGGGCGGGTGCCAGACGCACGCGGGCGTTATGCCCTTGGGACATCATCCGCCACCCAGGGCGTCGCGCGCGGCTTGCGGGACCTCCGATGCGTCGACGCTGTCGTAATGCCTGCCCGAGCTACCCTTGGCGTCGATCTTGAGCCACCCCTTCCCGGATGCCTCCCGACCGAAGAGGATGATGCTTACTGTGACACGCGTACCGTCGCCGGTGGCTGCCTCCACGTCGTACACGTAGTTCGTGCACGAACCTGACGCATCGCGATACGAGTCCGAGTGAGAACCCGGGGTCGGGCAGCGCGCCCAGACCGTCTGTGACGGCATCGGCAAGAGCCTGTCGAGCGCACTCTTTGCCACCGTCCCCGCACCGGCACAGCCAGTACAGCCCTGTAGGGACGAGACGACGAGCATGGTCGCGACAGCCAGCGTAAGGAGCACGCGCCTGCGTCTTTGTGTTCCTTCCATCATGTCAGACACCTCCTCATTCCCCGCGCCGCGCGGGCTCGAAGCGAGAGATCCATGCCGCCATCGCTCCCAAAAGCAAGAAGGTCACGCTCACACACAGGCCCACGGCCGAACCTATAGCAGAGGCGACGCGGGTTGCGGCAGCTGCGGAACCCGCAGGGCCTGCGGCGATGGAGAGCTCGACGGGCAGGGACCCCAAACGCGCCGCCCAGCTGGTCGGCAGGTACGAGAACGCATTGGCACCGGCGGCGGTGAGCTCACCGGTCATGAGGCCGTGCGCGAGTCCGCCCAGCGAGAAGAACGCGAGCATGAGTCCCGCCGCGCCTGCGGATATGGCCGCATTGCGACCCCAGCGCAACGCAATGGCATAGAGGATGAGATAGATGGGGGCACTGCCAAGCGAGAGCCCAAGGGCGGCAAGCGCCCGCGCATCCGGCCCCAGCGCCTGACGCCCAGCCAACACGAAGGGGACGACGAACACGACCATGGCAAGGGCAAGGGCCGCCGCCCCCATCAGCCAGAGCGCAAAGAGCCTCGCGGCGAGCGCCCGATATCTTGACGGGACGGAGAGCAGGCCCGAGAGGCCCGTGGCCTCCCCCTCACCATCCGCGTCCAGGCCGCAGACGATGCCCGCCATGAGCGGCATCATCGCGCCCAAGAACTGCACGAAGGCATCGGCTCCCATCGACGCGTCCCAGGGAGCATAGGCGAAGTACGCCCCGCACGCCATCCCTGCCGCCAGGGCGCACGCCAAGTGCAGCGGCACGAGCGGCGAGTGGTGCAGGCGCAGCGCCTCGGCACGCAAGGCGTGCGGCAGCGTCATTCTTGGCTCGCCGACGGCACAGCCGCCCCCTACCCGACAACGCCCCTCCTCTTTCCACGCCATCATCGCAGCTCCTCCGACCGGTCGAGCCACACCGCACCAGCAGCGGTGAGCGCAGCCGTGAGCACGGCGGCGACGATGAGCGCCAGCGCAACGTCTGGCCCCTGGGACAGCGACTCAACGAGGGCCATGCCGGGGCTGGCAGGCTCACCGCTCGGCAGGACCGGCAGAAAGGCCGTGGGCAGCACGATGGTGGCCGCAGGTGGACAAGCAGGCCAGAACGGCACGACCGACCACCCTAAGCTCAAGGCCAGCTGCACCGCCAGCGGGACGAAGACGCCCGCGAGCATCCCGACGCGCATGGTGAGAAAGTGCGTCGCTGGTATCATCCACGAACCCATGACGGTCAGCGCAAGCGCTACGGCCAGCATCGCCGACATGCTCGCCGCGCCCTGCGGCACCACGAGCGACATCACGGCGTACACGGCAAAGACGACAAGGTTTGACAGCAACAAGAGCGCCAGACACCAGGCGACCTTCGCACCCCACGCCAAGTGCAGCGGCACGCCGCTCGAAAGCAGAGTGTGGTTGCCCAAGCGCGCATCTGCGTTTGCCACCGTCGCGGCAATGAGCGTTATCGAAACTGGCATCAGCAGCGCATACCAGTAGTTCCACGGTGAGTACGACAAGCCGAACTGCGGCACGCTCAGGGCGACGAAGGCTGCCAAAAGCGGGAAGGGCAGAGCCAAGACGATGGCCAGGCGCACCGGAGCCCCATGCCTCGACTTCAGGGCCTCCGCACGCAGGACGCGTACGAAGGAACCCCGTGCGAGCGTGTCCTCGCTACCGGACCTTGCCATGGCAGCGCCCCCTGCTATGCATTGTCCTCTCATCGTCTCCCCTCCTTCCTGCACACGTTCATGAAGAGCGCCTCCAGGTCCTCCCCCTTGTGCAGCGCATCCTCGTAGGCGAGCCTGCCTCCGACGATGATGCCCACGGCATCAGCCGTGTGCTGCACCTCGCCAAGGATGTGGCTCGACAGCAGCACCGTGATGCCCTGTTTGGGAAAACTCCGTATAAGTCCGCGCAGGTCCTCGATGCCAATGGGGTCGAGCCCGTTGGTCGGTTCGTCCAGAATCAGCAGGCGTGGGTGCACCAGCAGCGCAAGCGCTATGCCCAGGCGCTGCCTCATGCCCATCGAGAACCTTCCGGCGCGCTTGGTCCCCGTGTCCGTAAGTCCCACCGCCCCCAGGACCTCATCGATGCGTTCCTCCGGAAGCCCCAACAGCGTGGTGCGCACACGCAGGTTCTCGCGGGCGGTGAGGTTTTGGTAGAGGGGCGGCTGCTCGACGAGCGAGCCGATACGGTAGAGGTCATCGCGCCGCCAGGGACGCCCCTCAAAGAGCATCTGCCCCTCGCTGGGATGCAGCACGCCCGTTACCATCTTGAGCGTGGTCGACTTACCCGCCCCATTGGGGCCGAGCAGCCCGTAGACCTTTCCCTCTTCGACATGCAGGGACACGTGGTCCACCGCCGTCTGCGCACTCCCACCACGACCAAAGCGCTTGGAGAGCCCGCGTGTCTCAAGGACGCATCGCGCCATATGTCGCTCCCTTCTTCTCGTCTTCTTGCCTCACCCCCAAGTCTGGACAGAATTCCTAAAGAAGCGCTAAAGGTCGTCGCGACGTGTTCCGCAGCTGCCCGAGAGGGCCGCCCCGGCGATCGCGGCCTTCCCGCGCTCCCGTGCTTGACGGATACCCCTTATGGGTATATAGTGCACAGCGGGCTTTGGTGAGGCGCGGTGAGGCGCTAAGGATAGGAGAATGGCGACGTGAGGACAGGCGGAGAGGACACGATGGGCACGGCAGCTGGGCCCCACCCTGATCGCACGGGTCCTCGCACGAAGCACACCCCACGTCCGAACCAGCTCAAACGTGACGTTACACGCCGCCTGAACCGCGTCATCGGCCAGCTCAACGGCATCAAGGGCATGGTCGAGCAAGACCGCTACTGCAAAGATGTCCTCACCCAGCTCGCCGCCGCCGAAAGCGCCGTCCAGGCAATCTCGCGCCTGCTGCTCAAGGAGCATCTCGAGACTTGCGTGGTCGAGCAGATACAGGAGGGCAAGATAGAGGTCGTCGACGAGGTCATGGACCTCCTCAAGAAGTTTGGCGCCTAACGAGGTGTAGGCACCGTGAGCGGGACGCAGCGCCATCACGCGGCTACGTCACCTGGTTCCAGCCCACACGAAGGGAGTGACCCAAGCATGCCAAGCGAGACGCCCGCAAGGGAGACCTTCGACATCACCGGCATGACCTGTGCCGCCTGCCAGTCGCGGGTCCAGAAGGTCGCGAGCGAGACCAAAGGCGTCACGAACGCCAGCGTCAACCTGCTCAAGAACTCGATGGAGCTTACCTACGATGGTGACCCCGCGACCATAGCCGCCGTGGTCAAGGCCATCGACAGGGCCGGCTATGGGGCAGAGCCGCGCTCAACCGCGACACCTACGGCCAAAGCTGGCCGGGCCACGACCGCCCTTGTGAACCCAAGGGATAGTGCCCAGAGGGCCATCAAGGCCAAGCGGGACCAGCTCGTATGGTCCATCGTCTTTGGCGTGCCCCTCTTCTACCTTGCCATGGGACCCATGCTCTTGTGGCCGGAGCTGCCCGGCCTAGCTGGCATGGAGGGCATGATGGCCTCGGCCGTGACGCAGCTTTTGCTCGCGACCTGCGTGCTCTTTGTCAACCGGGAGTACTTTGTCAGGGGCTTCACGTCCCTCATCAACCTGGCGCCCAACATGGACTCGCTCATCGCCATAGGCTCGACGGCATCGTACGCCTACAGCCTCGTGGGCATCTACCAGATGGCCCTCTCCCTGGGCGTGGCAGACCTGCAGGCGGCGCACCACGCCATGATGCACAACCTCTACTTTGACTCGGCCGGCACCATCCTCGTGCTCATCACGCTGGGCAAGTACTTTGAGGCGCGCGCCAAGGGCAAGACGACGAGTGCCATCAGCGCCCTCATGGATCTTGCCCCCAAGACCGCGACCGTGGTCCGCGAGGGGCAGGAGATCCAAGTTCCCACCGAGGACGTCCGGGTGGGAGAGCGCGTGATCGTGCGTGCGGGAGAGTCCGTGCCCGTGGATGGCAGGGTGGTGGAGGGCTCTGCCTCCATAGACGAGTCGGCCATCACCGGCGAGCCCATCCCCGTGGAGAAGGGCGTGGGCGACGCGGTCACAGGCGCCACCGTGTCCCAACGTGGTTGGATAGCCATGAGAGCCACGGCCGTGGGTGACGACACCACGCTCGCCAACATCATCCGCCTCGTGGACGAGGCCACCAGCTCGAAGGCCCCCATCGAGCGTATGGCCGACAGGATCGCGGGTGTCTTCGTCCCCGCCGTCATCGGCATCGCGGCCGTGACCTTCGTCGCGTGGATTGCGCTCTTCGCACCGGGCAACTTCTCTGTGGCCTTCAACCACGCCGTCGTCGTACTCGTGATCTCCTGCCCCTGCGCCCTGGGGCTCGCCACGCCGACCGCCATTATGGTAGGCACCGAGCGCGGAGCCAAGTTTGGCATTCTCATCAAGAGTGCCGAGGCGCTCGAGACCGCCTGCAAGCTGGACACCGTCGTCCTGGACAAGACGGGCACCATCACCGAGGGCAGGCCCCGCGTGACCGACGTCGTACCTGGAAGCGAGGTGGAAGAGAGCGAGCTCTTTCGTGTGGCCGCCGCGCTCGAGCACAGAAGTGAGCATCCGCTCGCCGAGGCCATCTGCGCCCACGTAGACGAGAGGTACCCCGGCGCCGACGACGGCGTCGCGATCACGGACTTCGAGCAGATTGCCGGGGGTGGCCTCAGGGCAACGGTCGATGGCCGCCTTGCCCTCGCGGGAAACGCCCGCCTCATGGAAGCCGAGGGCATCTCGCTCGGCGCGCTTGACGCCCATGCCGACGCCGTAGCCACCCAGGCCAAGACGGCGCTCTTCTTTGCGAGAGATGGCAGGGCCCTCGGCATGGTCGCAGTAGCCGACACCGTGAAGCCGACGTCGCAAGATGCCATCGCCCGCCTGCGCCAGCTGGGCATACGCACCGTGATGCTCACGGGCGACCAGGAGAGGACCGCACGCGCCGTCGCCAACCAGGTGGGCGTGGACGAGGTCATCGCGGGCGTCCTTCCCGACCAGAAGGACCGACTCGTCCACGACCTCCAGCGGAAGGGTCACAGGGTCGCGATGGTTGGAGACGGCATCAACGACGCGCCGGCGCTCGCCCGTGCTGACGTAGGCATCGCCATCGGCGCGGGCACCGACGTCGCCATCGAGTCGGCCGACGTCGTGCTCATGCACTCCGACCCCGCCGACGTCGCGACCGCCATCGAGCTCTCTAGGGCAACGATGCGCGATATCAGGCAGAACCTGTTCTGGGCGCTCTTCTATAACTCAATCTGCATCCCGGTGGCCATGGGCGTGCTCTCGCCCTGGGGCGTCAGCCTAAACCCGATGATGGGAGCGGCGGCCATGGGCTTCTCGTCCGTGTTCGTGGTCACCAACGCCCTCAGGCTCTTTGGGTGGGAGCCCAGTGGGGTAGGTCACAGAGCGAGGGCAGCGGAAGTCATCCCCGCAGAGGATGAGGGCACGACTGACAACGCCTCCGGCACCGCCGAGGCACAGGAGAAGGGAAGCGATAGCATGGCAGTAAGGACGCTTTCGATCGAGGGCATGATGTGCGAGCACTGCGTGGCCCATGTGACAGAGGCGCTCAAGGGGGTGCGCGGCGTGAAAAACGTGCACGTGTCGCTTGAGGATAAGAACGCAACCCTCGACGCAGGGCCGCTCGTCTCTAACAAGCGGCTCGAGAAGGCCGTCGAGGACGCGGGCTACAAGGTGACGTCCATCGCATAGGGACATCGCGCCGCGTGGGTTGCGTCGCCCCTGGAGGCCGCCCCTGGAGGCCGGCGCGAGCGGCACGGCGTACCACGTCGCAACAGTGTACACAAATGCCCCAAAACGACGCCGAGAGGCCATTTTCACCAATTTGTGTACACTGTTGCATCCCCGCGTCTATCCACAACGGCACAATAGTGTACACAAATGCCCCAAAACGACGCCGAGAGGTCCTTTTCGCCAATTTGTGTACACTCCTGCCCTTGGTTCCCAAGACGGCCGTGCTATAGTAGAAGTCGCACGTTGACAGGTGACAAAACAACGGACGAGGGGAACGTGACATGAGCGACAAGATGGGCGGCATCACAGTTCAGAAAACCACGACCGTACCCGCAAGCATTGGCCGTATCGCCATCGCGACAGCGGCGCTGGCGATCTGCGCAAACGTTCAAGTTCCCCTGCAGCCGGTCCCGTTCACCCTACAGATCCTGGCGCTGGGCCTCATCGTCGCCACGCTCAACACGAAGGAGGCCCTCTCCTCCACGTTTTCGTATCTTGTCATCGGCGCTCTTGGCGCCCCGGTATTCGCAGGCGCCATGGGCGGTTTTACCAGGCTTGTCGGCCCCACCGGGGGATTCATCTTGGGGTTTGTGCCTGCGGCCGGCGTTGGGTCTTGGCTGTGCGCACGACTCGCCCGCACGAGGCTTCCCCAGGCTACCTCTACGTTTTTCGCCATCATCGCCGCGATCGCCATCGCTTATCTCTTTGGGTGGGCGCAGCTCATGGTGGTAAGGCAGCTCTCGCCTGCTGCCGCCTTCGCAGCGGGGATCGCGCCGTTCGCCGTGATGGACCTGCTCAAGGCCGTCATCGCCACGAGCGTCGTCTCGGCTGGCAGGATTGCCCTCCGCGCACGCAAGTAGCCTTCCACGGAGGTACACCTTTCGGGCCGAGCGACGTCATGCAGCGTGGGCGATTTGTGCCTGCGGCGCACGGCAACATGCGCTGGAACCACAACTCTGTGTATTATCACGAGCTGGTCGCGGATGCCGCAGAGAGGGGAGGGTCAGCCCTCGACGTGGGCTGTGGTGACGGCGAGCTCCTGGAGCTGCTTGCAGGGGTGTGCGAGCGCGTCGTCGGGGTGGAGGAGGACCCCGTTGCCGCGCGTGCCGCAGCCGACAGGGTCGCAGGCAGTGGCACCGTCATCTGCGGTGACTTCATGGCAGCAAAGAGTCTCCCTTTGGCTGGCTTTGACACGATCACCTGTGTCGCATGCTTGCAGCACCTACCTCTCGAGGCGGCGCTCGCACAGATGGCGGAGTTGCTGCGGCCTGGCGGCAGGTTGCTCGTCATCGGCCTCTCTGCGAACAAGTCGTTGGTGGACTGGCTGCTCTCCGCCCTCATGATCGTGCCTGGGAGGGTGTCTGGCTGGATCCATCGCGAGAGCGCCTTCCCTGGCATGAGGGTCGCTTGGCCCCGTGAGTCCCTGGGCGAGATCAGGTCCGTTGCCAGCATCCTGCTCCCCGGAGCACGGATCAGGAGACGCCTCTACTGGCGCTATTCGCTTATGTGGACGAAGCCCGCTGCCTGAGTGGACCGCGACGTTCCGTCGCAGGCGCCCGCCCGTGAGGGTGCCTGGCCTTGGGTCAAAGCCCGGTTACCCCTGCTGAGGCTCACCCCTTAGCCGAGACCATGCCGGAGATGTAGCTGAACCGGCCGTCTATGTGGCTGATCTCGGCGCTCGCCTGGACCTCCCAGCCCCGCGTCAGGTCGTAGGTTCGCAGCGTGCGGTCGGACTGGGTGTAGAGCGTGTCGCCCCTGACGACGGCGTGGTCGAGCGCGTACCCGAGGTCGACGACCTCGCCGGGGCGCCAGCGCTCCTCCGCCTCGCAGACGGCGGCGGAGGTCGTCTTGCCGTTCGCGTCGTCGTGGACGTCCCCGAACAGGGCGACGAGGCGCTCTCCCCAGGGGACCACCTCGAGGACCTGCCTCCCGAGGTCGAAGGCCTCCGTCGCGCCCGTGGCGGGGTCGTACGACCCGAGCACCTGCGACTCCGCGTCCTCGCTGGTGCCCGACCAGCTCGGAAAGTACACCCTGCCCCCCAGGGAAGCGGGCGGAACTGATACTTCTCGAAGGCGCTCAGGTCGATTCTCTCGACGAGGGAAAGATCCAGGCCGTAGACGTAGAGCCAAGGCCTGTCGTCGGGCGCGGCGATGTCGGTGGCGAAGGCGCAGAGCCTGTCCTTGCAGAGCGCGATGGAGTCCACGCACACGCCCCGCTCCTCGGCCTCGACGACCTCGCCTCCCGACCTGGAGCAGCGGCTTACGTAGGAGCTGCCGTTGAGGTTGCTGCAGGCGTAGACGTAGTCATCGTTGGCCGCGATCCCGTACATACCCACACGGTCTATGCGGTGGACCCTCACGCCGAGCGTCGAGAGGTCGATCTCGAGGGCCTTCCTCTCGTCCTTCCTCCCCTGGTACCCCTCGGGAATGACGAAGAGCACCCCGCCGTGGACGACGGGCAGCTCCCAGCTCCCGCCGAGGCCCGCGTAGGGCAGGCGCAGCTCCCCCAACTCCGCGAGGGCGCCGTCGTAGAAGATGACCCTGCTCGCCGCGATGTTCTCCCGCGTCTCGAGCACGCAGAGGGCAGTCCTGCTGGTGTCGAAGCCTGGGCCGCCGGAGGGACCCCCTTCGCTTGGGGCGGGCGCGCAGCCCGCCCCCGCGAGGCAGGCGCCCAGGGCCGCAGCCAGGCCGAGGAACGTCCGTCGTCTCACCTTCGCCTCTTCTTCCCCTTCGCTATGATCGCATCAGCGTAGCTCCCACCTGAAAGGAGCGCTACCGCGCATGAGTGTACACCGTTCTGGTTTGATCGGACAAGACCAGCTCGGCGGGGTGTATCGCCTGCCCAAAGACCCACGTGTTGAGGTCGATGCCGTACAGGTCGTGGAATGAGGCCCATACCAGCTGGGAGCAGTAGAACCTGTCGCGCGTCTCGACGTCGAAGAAGTTGTAGTTGTACGGCTTACCGCGCTGTCCGGCGCACCACTCTGCGGCAGCGGCGTCCTGGGCCAAAGTGGTTGAGTTGACGGTTAGGCCAATGGTCAAGGTATACCTGTCATCCCAGCGATTTTTCCCAAACTGTACCCCATCCTGGAGGGACTCGACCACCCGCTCCCTGTCGTAGACGATCGCGGCGTGACCTGATGGAACCGACCCCATGTATGGGTCGGTCGTAACAAGGATCTCGCCCTTTCTTGTGGGATAGACACCGCTAGTCGTTGAGTTGATCGAATTGGTTGATTCGGTTGAATTGACGGTCATCCGCAGATCATTGACACTCCCCTTATCGGGAACCACATCCTGCTGCAATGCACTATCCCAGAGGTCCGTGACTTCCTCTTCGGGAAACACGTCCTCAGGGGCAGGGCTAGGGCTGGCAAGCACGGGCGTAGCCATGCCAAACACACATGTCGCCGCCAGAAAGACCGCCACAAGGAGCTTGTAGATTCTCTTGCTCTTCACTTCTTAGGCCTCCTTTTTGAGAGGTTTTGGAAGCGAGAAACATAACGAATTGAAACCCTTTGGTCTATCTCGAAAGCTGCTTATCTCAACATCCCAACGTAATTGGAAGAGCGCGACGGCACCCTAAACTGTTTTGTCATTGAAGATTGCGGGCCTCATGGCTACGCCTCCTTCCACACAACAATTTGTGTTTGCCTTCGTAAATTGTAAAAGATTTCAGTAATTTATCGTAGTTAATAAATTGTTTGTAACAAGCTAGAAATATCAGTTCCATTTCGAGACGTGACTCACCTTGGGTGTGCTCGACCTGTCACAGCTCTGGTAGTCGGAGTAATCCAGTCGGCAGCAGGGATAGATGCCCGCAAGGGGTCAATCGCTCTGGATTCGCCACTTCGATTTCGTTCAAAATGGGCTCCTCATAGTTTTAGCAGGTAGCACAAGGGAGGGCCGTGGGGGGGTGTAGCTTTCGTGGCGACCGGACGGTATCATTCCGCGCCAGGTCGGCGAGCATGCGAACACACTCCCTACCTTCCGAAGGCGACAAATCTCATCAGATCGACAAGCCCATGGGCGATCATGGCGGAGGCAACATCCCTTCTCCTCTGCAGAACGGCAAACGGCAGCCCAAAGAGCAGTGCCAGGACGGCAGACTCCACCAAACCGTATTGATGTGCCAGGGCATGGGGAACGACCATCATAAACCACATCGTGAGCGTCCGTGGCCTTGACCTATCCCTGCCATACGTAGCTAGACAGAAGACCATGAACGCAGCCCTGCAGACCACCTCCTCCATAATGGCAGGGCTAAGGCTTGCTATGAGCTTGTCCATCGAGAGCGACGGGACAATGGGAGCATTGCTCATGCCAAAAAGGCAGTTGACGACCCCGAGAGACACACCCACGACAACCCCCACGACGATGCTAACCAGCACCGCCCCCTTGCCACCTTCCCTGATGATCGCAAAGCTGCCGACACTACCATGCACGCCAAACATTGCCATCGAGCAGACGAGCGTTGAGGCAAACACGAGCGCTGCCCCGGCAGAAAGACTGTGACTAGCTACCGATGTGGAGATTGCGGCAGCCAATGCCAGAGCAAGCGAAACCCCAACCTGCCTCGGCTGGGGCCTTTCATAGTTGAGCAGCATATACACGGACAAAGCTGATGCCCACACGAGCAGCACAGGCCAGAGCAGCACCGAAAAGCTGAGGTAGAGCACGAAAAAGATCGCGAAGACACCCCACAGCAGGATGGACGGAGCTATCGCCTTTCCCTTGTTCACCCTGCCGACCTCCTCTAGGATGCCAGCTCCTCCACGGCATCGCCGACTGTCCCCATCCGAGGTACCATGCGTATGCCTCGACCCATCGCTCACCGTAATGACTTGCCGGCGAGCTGGACGTTATGGTACATCTATGCTTGCAAAATGTGCAAGACATGTATAGGATAACTTACCACTTCTGAAAGGACACGGACATGGCGAAGAAGGTAGGGAAGGTACTGCTGAGGATCTTTGTGTCCCTCGTCTGCGTCATCGTGCTCATTGCCGTCACGATATTTGGCCTTCGTTGGTACAACGGCAGCAAGTACACGATCATGCAGCGGGCCTTGTCGGTGCGCGAGACCCAGTACGAGACGAACGACTCAATCCGAGCCATCAAGGGCGCCTACCTCAAGGGCTTTCACTTCATCCCGAAGGAGCGCACGCACCCGGGCACCGTCGTCGTCTACGGGGGCTCCGAGGGCTCGCCGGGATACGAGCAGGCAAAGGCGATCTCCGAGCAAGGCTATGAGGTCCTTGGCCTCTACTTCTGGGGGCAGGAGGACCAGGCTCCCACCCTCGCAAACGTCCCGCTCGATCAGTTCGAGGAGGTTCAGACCTACATAAGGGACAACGTAGACCGGCCAACCCCGATCACCGTCATCGGCACGTCGAAGGGTGCCGAGTTCAGTGCCGAGCTTGCCGCACACGGCTTCGCCATTGATAACCTCGTGAACTTCACCCCAGCAGACCACAGCTATGCCGGCCTCGACTACACGAGCCAAAACGAATTCCCGAGCTTCACCTACCAGGGTCAGGCCGTGCCCTTCGTGTCGCTTCGCAAGGCGGATCCCAGCGCCTCGGCAAAGCTCATGTGGGACCTCGCAACAAACTATCCGCCCTCGTTTCGCGCGTCCTATGAGTCCGCTGCCGCCAACGCCGACGACGATACGAAAATAGACCTGTCCGGTTTTAGGGGCAACGCCCTCTTCTTCGCAGGGGATCAGGATGCCATGTGGCAGGGCGACAGCTCGGCAAAGAACCTCGCCTCCCAGTCGGACTCTTTCGAGGCTCATATCTATTCCGGTGCTGGCCACGCATTCTCTGATCACCTTCCCGAGTATGGCAGCGGGTGGGAGATCATGCTCGGTGGAACGGCCGAGGCCGGAGCCAAGGCTCATGCAGACTCGATGAGAATCCTCCTTGACCGCCTGTCCCAGTGGCACGGCCAGATGTGAGGCGGGGTCTTGTGGACCTCTGACGCATGCTGACCCTCTGTCTACGTCGCCATGCGGCAGAGCCGAGCGGCGGCGGATCCTCGCGCTCGGTGCCTCCGGTGCGCCTCTGTCAAACCAGCTTGAAAGCGCAGGGCCCTTCGCGCTACCGCCACGCGGGGCCGCCGTCTTGGGGATGGGCGGCAGCGTCCACATGGCCGGACGCTCAGCCATATGCTATGATGGCAACATCGTAGCCCACGAAAGTGAGGCCTTATGGGTAAGAAGTTGTTCAGAAAGTTTATGTGCGTGCTCCTCGCCGCCGTCCTGGCGCTCAATCCCCTCGACACAAAGGCGATTGCCTCGGACTATGCGCCGACGTACACGGTAACGACAGAGGCAGCGCCCGCCCTCGGCGGTCTGGGGGTAAGCCTGGGGGGCATTTTCGGATCCATAGCAGTTGGAGTTGGCGTCGGAGGCGCCACGGTGGCGGCCGATGCGATGCACGACGCACAACAGCAGGAGGCGCGCAGGGACCCAGAGACTGGGAGGGAGTACAAGAAGCCCAAGTCAGGAAGCCACAAGGAGAAGGCTGACGATCCCCCCTCGTGGGCATTAGGAGAGCGACCCTACGTCGGCGAGAACGGCAAGGAGTTTGCCAAGCGTGTGATGGACAAGCGCTATGGCAAAGATAAATGGTACAAGGGTCCCAAAAGCAAGGGTCCTGACAGCGAGTACAACAAAATAAGGAAGTGGGGTGACAGAGCCTTTGAGTGAGGAGCGCGTGTTTCCCTTGCAACATAGCTACGTGTACGGCGAAGAGAGCGACTACGACGAGGTGAAGACGCTCGGAATCTACTCAACGAGAGAACTGGCCGAGGCGGCCAGAGACAGGTATGCCCAACTACCGGGCTTCAGGGATCTTTCCCTCGACTGTTTTTACCTAAATGAGCACACGCTCGACGAGCACACCGGGTGGGAGGAGGGCTTCTGCATCGACTGCTAGATTGGTGCCCACACAGGACCAAGGACGAAAGGTGAGCGACCTTGGAAAAGAGGGTCTACGAACTGAACCACCACAATAGGTACGGCAAGAACAAAGAACATGACAACGAGAAGGGGCTCGGTACGTACTCGACGAGAGAACGAGCCGAGAAGGCGGTAGCTTGGTATGCCCAGCTACCAGGTTTCAGGGATCTCCCCTTGGACTGCTTTGAGATACAGGAGTTCGTAATCGACAGGGACATGGTCTGTACCGAGGGCTTCTCCTTCCCGCCACATCACGTCAACGCGATGTCCGAGGACGAGGCTTGGCCCGATTAGCCCACAGCCCCCTTGTCCTCCTTGCCCCCTTCCCTTGCCGCACAGGTTCACCCGACAAAAAGAGCCGGCTACTGGAGACGTATATCCGTCTCCTTGTAGCCGACTCGCTCCATTCACTATGACGCTACCCTCCGCGTACTCTGAAGGTAGGGCCACGAACGCTCACTAGCCCCCATCAGGAGGGCACTCCCTACGACGCATGTACCAAGCGCTGTGGCTACTCCATACCACAGCCTGCTTTGGGCAGACACCGCCCCTCCCACTTACAAATCGTGCCATGTGCCTGCCCGCATGCATCACATACCACACCGCACACCAATGCAACACACCAGCGCCTTATCGGATGGCGCTCCAGCTTGAGCGCACCCGTGTCGCCTCATCCGTCTGTCTGCTATCGAGACTGTTGCCGCGCCTGCGCGGCCGAGCATGGCCACTACCGCTAGGGCCAACTACCTGAAGACGGGGCATGCGACGCCGGGTACGCAAGCCCGAGAATCCGGCTCTTCGCTGTACATTGGCATCACCCCCTCTATCGGCCGCCTATCGTGCGGCTCCCTTTCTTGACTATGATTTTACCCAAACGTAATCATTTGGACATAGAACGTGTCTCTTTACCCGCGAACGGTCGAAGATCGCCGTGAGCGGTCGTCAGACCCCCAGCAAACCCATACCTAGCTCAATCTCTACCCACGTTTTCTCGCTCCTCGACCAGCCGCCTCCACGTCACAGCTACAATAGTCCACTGGACACTACCAGCGCAGAGAGGAAGCCATGCCAGACCTTGCATCTGCCCAGAGCGCAGACCCCATATTTCAGGAGGAGCAGGAGCATCTCCTAGAGGTTTACGCCCAACTCGTTGCCATCAGGAACGAGCTGACCTATACGCTCGAGGTCAGCCACAGGCAGGCGGCCCAGGACCTGAGGGACATGTCCGAGGAGGTCACGCGCGACTTTGGGGGCGTTGACGAGACCATGGAGACGCTCGCCGCCATCGAGACGCTGAACTCGGTCATCGACGCCTACAACCAGTCCCACGACTTCGACGTGGGACGTCTTGCCAGGGTCACGCTGCTTCTGGCACAACCCTACTTCGCAAAGGTCAGGCTGCGCTACGGCACGAACACAGAGCCCGAGGACGTCTACATAGGTGCCGCAGGCATCACGAGCGGCGACTACGACTCGCTCGTCGTCGATTGGCGCAGTCCCATCGCCGAGACCTACTACAACCAGCGGATGGGTCCCTGCTCATACACAGTCGACGGGCGCGAGGTCCACGTCGAGATGCTGCTCAGGCGGCAGTTCGACATCAGCAAAGACAAGCTCAACGCCTACTTTGACACGACCGTCGCCATACAGGACTCGCTGCTGCTCTCGGCGCTCAAGCACAATCACAGCGAGAAGCTGAAGGCGATCACGGCAACCATCCAGCGTGAGCAGAACGAGGTCGTACGACATGCCGACGTTCCGGCGCTCCTCGTGAGGGGCATCGCCGGCTCGGGCAAGACCTCCGTCCTGCTGCAGCGCATAGCCTACCTCTTCTACCATGAGCGCGACACGCTCGACGCGAGCCAGGTGTTTCTCTTCACGCCCAACGCCGTGTTCAAGAGCTACATCGATATGGTCCTCCCCTCCCTGGGCGAGAGGAACCCCCAGACGTTCACCTGGAGGGAGTTCTTCCAGAGCCTCGGACAGGGAAAACGCGCACTGGGAGAGGACAGCGACCTCGCCACCTTCGAGCGACTCGAGCGGGGGGTAGATGCGCTCGAGCTTGACGTCCACGATTTTGGCGAGATACGGGTAAACGGCACGCTGCTGCTCAAGCCATCGCAGATAAAGGGTGCCATGGAGAAGTTCCCACGCGCACCGATGGGACCCAGGCGCTGCGCGCTCGCGAAGGAGGAGCTTCACGAGAGGCTCGATCGCAAGCTCTCGGCCATGGCAAAGAAAGAGGAGGTACAAGACGAGCTGCTGTCACTTGACCTCGATGACCAGCTGCGCATCTTTGGCGAGATGATTGACCCCGACCCCGCCGACCAGAGGAGCGTCGTCGCCTACACGAGGCGCTACCTGCAGGCGCTCTACTCCTCTGCCCACGACCAGATAGAGGCTGCGGGTTGGCTGGACGTGGACCACGTGGGCAAGCGCATCCTGGGTAAGGCCAATCTGAACGCCGTCGAGTGGCTGTACCTATTTTTGCTGCTCACGGGCGGCAACGCCCGAGACGCACGCTTCGTGATGGTAGACGAGGTGCAGGACTACACCGCCGCCCAGCTCACGCTCCTCTCGCGCTATTTCTCACGTGCCCACTTCCTGCTTCTGGGCGACGAGCACCAAGCCATCCGCGAGGGCACGGCAGACCTCGATCAGGTGAGAGAGATCTTTTCTGCCTCGCATGCGGGCATCGAGGAGTGCCGCCTGCTTACAAGCTATCGCTCGAGTCCCGAGATCACGGCGCTCTTCTCGAGCCTGGTGGAGGAGGACAAGGGCCGCGTGCTCAGCTCGGTGCAACGCGAGGGAGTGGCGCCGCAGATCATGGAGTGCGATGCTGACGCCACGGCATACCTCGGCGAGCTTCGCCTTCAGGTAAGCACTGCCCTAGCACAAGCCGACGAGGCACGAGGGCGGGGCGAGAACTTCCTCACGGCCATCATCACCGCAGACAAGCCGCGCGCCAACTGGCTGCGCAAGCAGCTCGGCAGCTCGGTGCAGGCGCTGCGCAAGGGCGAGGGCTTGCCTCGCACGGGCGTGATCATCCTCGCCTTGGGACTCGCGAAAGGCCTCGAGTTCGACCAGGTCATCATCCCTGATGCCCAAGCTGCGGTCTACCCGGACAGTGAGCTCTCGCGCCGCAGGCTCTACACTGCCATCAGCCGCGCGATGCACTACGTCACGATCCTCTCGCAGGGTACGATGACGCCGCTTCTGGGCAAGGCAGGCGATAGCTAGCCGCACTCGTCCCACGCTCCTGCGTTTCAGGTAGGGGCAAGTGCGGTACATGGCGCTGGGAGCGCTCCTGCGCGCAAACGATAGGGACTGCATCTTACCAGCAACCTAGCAGAGTGGCAAAAGAGTCGGTTTTGGAGGGAGGAGCAAGGCCATGGCCACAGGCCTGACAGAGCGCATCGTCGCCCGCTTTGTGCCCGATGCGACAAACACGAGGGACCCTCGGACGCGCAGTGCCTATGGATTTCTCTCCAGCACGATTTGCATAGGTCTCAACCTGCTCCTGTGCGCGACCAAGGGTGTTGTTGGCCTCATGGTAGGCTCGATCTCCGTCACTGCGGATGCCCTCAACAACCTCTCGGACGCCTCGAGCAATATCGTGAGCCTCATTGGCTTCAAGCTGGCAAGCCGCCCCGCCGACAAGGGCCACCCATACGGTCACGGTCGCTTCGAGTACCTGGCCGGCATGGCCATCGCCATGCTCGTCGTTGCCGTCGGCATACAGCTCGCCTGGCAGTCGATCGGCAAGATAGCCACCCCTTCTCCTGCTGACTTCAACGCGCTCACCGTCACCATGCTGGTCCTCTCCCTTGTAGTCAAGTTTTTCATGGCCAGCCTCAACCATAGGCTCGCACGACGCATCGACTCTTCGGTCCTCGAGGCGACGGCCCAGGACTCAAGAAACGACATGATCGCAACCGGGGCCGTCCTCGCTGCTGGCATCATCTCCTGGTTCTGGCATGTCGAGCTTGACGGATGGGCGGGTCTTGCGGTCTCCGTCTTCATCATCGTGAGCGGCTTTACGATTCTTCGAGATACCATCGACCCCTTGATGGGTAGAACTCCACCTGAAGACCTGGTGAGACGCGTGCACAAGAAGATCCTGAGTTACCCGGGCGTCCTCGGCACGCATGACCTCATGATCCACGACTACGGACCCGGTCGGCAGTTCGCAAGCGCCCATGTCGAGATAGCCGCAGATACCTCCCTGCGCAGGAGCCACGCCCTTATCGACAGCATAGAGCAGGGCCTACGTGAGCAGGAGAACATCAGCTTTGTTCTGCACTGCGACCCCGTCGAGGCCAAGGATGATCGCACCGATCTGCGCAACTGGATAGAGGGGCGCCTCCAGAGGATTGATCCGGACCTCACGGTGCATGATGTCACGTCGGTTTGCCGCGATGACATGACGCAGGTCTCGCTCGACTGCCTGAAGCCCGAGCGCCTGGCGCTCTCGGACGATGAGCTGCGTAGTACCATCACCACTATCGTTCGTGAGCGCCTTCCCGGGGCCGAATGTCACATCACCATCGACACAGGCTTCGTCTCGCCAGCAGGATAGCGCCCGAGAGGCACGGCCATCGTGAGACGCTGGCAGCGGGATGCGTCCAGCGGGGCGCGGCCACCTTTTGGTGCGCACTCGATGACGCCGAGTGGCACGCACGTCGTGCACTCAGTGGCGTCGAGTGGCACAGCGGCTGACAAACGCGCAGGTACCGAGATATTCAGCACCACTCGGTGACGCCGAGTGGCACGCATGTTGCGCACTCGGTGGCATCGAGTGGCACAATGCGCACGTACCAACCCAGCTCCATGGCGCGAGAGGCCTTCTCAACATCCACCGTTGGCAAGGCTCTCTCGTCTCAGCTCAGGGTCTCGAGCATAGCCTGGCAACCCATCCTCACATCGCGATAGGTGGCATCGAAGTCTCCGGTATACCAAGGGTCCGCAACGTCGCGGTCAAGGCCTGCCCACGAGAGCAGCTTGCTTACCTTACCCTCTGGGTCCCCCCGCAGGATGCACTCCAGCCCCCAGGCATTCTCCTCATCCATGATCACGATATGGTCGAAGCGGCCGTAGTCTGCCAGCGTCACCTGCCGTGCGCGGTGATGGCCGCACGGTATGCCCAGCTCACTGAGCTTGCGTCGCGTGCCAGGATGAACGTCGCTGCCGATGTCCTCCCGACTTGTCGCGGCAGAGTCGATATGAAAGTCATCGGCAACGCCGGCCTTGTCAACCAGGTACCTCATCACGCACTCGGCCATCGTCGAGCGACAGATGTTGCCATGGCACACGAAGAGAACTCGTATCATGTCGGCTTCCTTCCTGTATCGCTTGCACACCGCACCCCTCAGGGAACGACATGATGCCCGACTTCGTCGATCCTATTCGTCCAGACGTACCCGTCAAAGCCATCCGGCACGTCACCCAGACTACCCGGCGTGTCGAAGCCCTCAGAGAGTCTCCCATCCCCCGCCACCAGCTCCACGCGGACGTTTGCCGTATCCATCCTCTCCATGAACCTGTTCGGCCAGCCCCACAGGAGGCGAGCGTAGCGTAGGGGAATGCGCAGCTCGGTATTTCTCATGTCCTTAGGGACGCATCCGGTCCAGCCTATGAGCTCGTACTCGACCAACGCCTTGAGCATCGTGTTCTTGGACAGGAGCTTCAGATCCTTGCTGCAGGTCCTGAGGTATGCGACGCCCTCCTCACTGGCACAGCAGATGCTGAGTCGTGCGAGGCGCTCTGGCGAGAGTCCCTTGAGCCTCTCCCACAGCACCCTATAGGTTTCTGCCTTTCCATCCTTGACTTCGATCACGAACTCCCTGTCCGGGAAGGTCGCCAGCACCTCGTCCATCGTCGGCATGAGGCCCACGCCCTTGCCGCGAAGCGGGTAGGTCTTGCCACCGTCGGCCGTATAGCCAAAGCCCACGTCCATCTGCCTCAGCTCGGCCATCGTATAGTCCTGGACCTCGCCCTCCATGCCGCAGCGATATACAAGCGTCGAGTCATGAAAGACGGCCAGTTGCCCGTCCTTCGAAAGCTTTACGTCAAACTCCACCGCATCTGCACCGAGGTCGAAGGCAGCACGCATAGAGGGGATGGTGTTCTCTATGTAGCCATGCCTCGGCTCATCGATCATCGCGGCCGTGTTGCTGTCCCAGCCAGCCTCAGACTCATCGAAGGTCTGCGCAAGGCCCCTATGTGCAAGGAGCCGATAGGTTCCCGCCTGGCCATGGTAGAGGAGGTTCGTGTTGTTCAGCCACATGAAGCCGATAAGCAACAGGATGAGGATGCGCCTCCTATGCCTCCATATACGCCTCTTCCCCACGTCCTTACCCCTCACATCCCTGCCCCTGACCATCAGGCCGCCGTCCACTGCGTTTACGTGCCTCGCGCGTGCGCCTCGGATGCAGTATAGCCCTGACGGGCGAATCGACGGGCACATCAACACGACAGGATCTTGGGAAAAGGTGTCGTGGGCACTTGGATGAGCCTCAACCCCCTGCAGGGGCAGTGGCGCTCGCGCATGCGCCTGATCCCAACGCCCCGGGTCACCCGGGGCCGTGGCCCCAGGTAGTACACACGAGGTGATGGACACAAGGTGGCCTAAGCGTATCGCCCACTGGACAACCCGCCCTCAGCCCCCGAGGAGCAGGCGCACGAGGCCGCCCACGCCGCCCCAGGAAAGCCCCAGGGCGCGCGCCCCCAGGTACAGGGTCCCGTAGGCACCCATGACGACGCCGACGAGGTAGAAGGAGAGGCGCGAGCGCCAGGTCGGGGGCAGCAGGCGCGAGGGGTCGCGCGGGTCCACCCAGAGGGTCGCGCGGGTCCCCCTCCCGATGCGATTGAACAGGAGCGCGAACCGCACGAACTTCTCCCCGATGACGTCCGTCGCCGTGTGCGTCACGCCCCCGTACGACCAACGCCAGCCGAAGGACCATGAGCCGGAGCCCGGGCCGCCGCTCCTGACCTCGACCACCTCCCCCTCCACCGGGACCCAATGGAGCCTGCGCCAGGCGATGTGGGCGGAGAGGGCCAGGGAGAGCGCGGACCAGAGGGCCATGGCGACGGCGGAGGAGGAGAGCGGCGCGACGGCGACGATCACGAACAGGGCGAGCGAGAACCACCCGTACAGGGCGAGCAGCGCGTTGTCCATCAGGCGGCCTCCCTGAGGGCTGCGGGGCTGGATGTTGGCTTGCCAGACCCAAGGGGACGCAAAGACAGGGCTTTCACCCGCATGCTGCACCTGGCTTCCCGCCTCCCCGCCCGGGGAGGCGAATCGTTGGGACGAGACAACTACCGGGGACGGGCGGAACCTCCCCGACACACGCCATCGTAGCGCCCCCGGGCGAGCGGGGCAAGGCCCACGGCTCACCACGTGACCAAGCCCGCGCAGGTCACGACCGTGAGGGCCACGACCAGCAGGGCGAGCGCGGTCGTGAGGCGGTAGGCGAGGAGGCGGCGCTGCCAGCTCGGGGGCAGGGCGCCCGCAGACAGCGCGTCCGGTGGGCGCGACGGGTCCA
>ERZ773003.198-NODE-198-length-48293-cov-15.467702_pt1 | contig 48293 bp, 52 predicted proteins | sample MGYA00580668_ERZ773003 | MGnify/ENA primary metagenome ERZ773003 (study PRJEB29015, sample SAMEA2738002) | human oral metagenome | biome: human oral; feature: human-associated habitat; material: dental | place: China | collected 2126 ...
TAGAAGAGTTTCTTGACTGTTCCCTAGAACAATTTTATCTTCATGTATTCTTCCCGTACAGGACCAAAACTCTTACGATGAATCTTGGTTACCCCATAGGTATGTAAGGCTTCCATATGTTGCTTGGTTGGATAACCTTTATGCTTGGCAAAGCCATACTCTGGATATTCTTTATCGTATTCCAACATCACACGATCTCTTGTAACTTTCGCAAGGATACTTGCAGCTGCGATAGAGATGGATTTTTGATCACCCTTTACAAGTGGGATGATCTCTTTTCTCTCAATTATTAATGGCATCGCATCTGTTAATACGATTTCTGCGTCAGAATGGATGGCGATTTGTTCCATTGCGAGCTGATCTGCACGATAGATATTGTACTTATCAATATCTTCCGGTGATACCTGAATGATTTCAAACCATAGTGCATCCTCTTGAATCTGTTCAAATAGTGCATTACGCTTCTTTTCGCTGATAGATTTGGAATCATAGATATCTGGGTTTTCATATCCTATTGGAAAGACAACACCCGCAACTGTTAATGGTCCAGCTAGCGGTCCACGTCCTGCTTCATCAATACCGACAATCAATTTCTCAAGTGGCCAATATTGATGTTCATATTCATTCGGGCAGATTTTTTGGTTCTTCATCAACTCTCTCCAATGTTAATCTACCCAATTTCCCATGGCGTAGTTCTGTTAAGAATAACTCCGCAGCACGCTTTACATCTAATTCACTATCTGCTTTGAGTAAGTTTCTCTTTTTCGCAATCGCCTTTAACATGCCATTTGGATTGACTTCACCACTATCATAGATTTCTTCCAATAGATTTGGATAAAGATCTTGAATATAGTGAATGGCATCCATAGCTACCATTTTACGGTCTAAGATATCATCATTGATAGAACCGAGTGCCGCAAGTAAGGAACCTGTCTTTTCATCATCAAACTTTGGCCATAGTACACCTGGTGTATCTAATAAATCTAAGTTTGAATCTGCGTGTAACCAAGTTAAGGAACGTGTTACACCTGGCTTATCTGCTGCCTTTAATGAGTTCTTACCGTTAATACGGTTGATCATCGTCGACTTACCAACGTTAGGGATACCACAAGCCATCGCACGAACTGCACGTGGGCGTATTCCTCTTGCAATCTGTTTCTGACGCTTTTCTTCCATGAGCTTGATTGCTTCACGGATAATCTTTTTACCACACTGTGAATCTCTCATTAAATCTAAAGCTAGACATGCATTCTCACCTTGGCTTAGATATTCTACCCACTTCTTTGTCTGAACTGGATCTGCCATATCAATCTTTGATAAAACGATTAAACGAGGTTTGCCCTGTGCCATCTGCTTTAACATTGGATTGACAGATGCCTCAGGAATTCTAGCATCCCGTAGCTCTATCAACATATCAACCGACTTCAAGCGCTCCGTCATTTCACGACGGGCTTTTTCCATATGTCCCGGATACCACTGAATCTTTACCATGTGTATACTCCAAATGCCTTAAATGGATAGATTATAAACACACCCTTGGATACAATATCGGACTTGTGAAATGCACCATAGTAACGTGAGTCAGAAGAATGTGGACGATTATCTCCCATACAGAAGTATTCATCCTCTCCAAGCTTCTCTGTCTTAAAATCACCGGTGAATGTTCCAGGATATGTACTTGTATAAGACGCATCTAAGAATGGCTCTTCTACTGGTTCTCCATTTATATAGAGATGATTATTACGATATTCAACTGTCTCACCAGGCAAGCCAATGACACGCTTGATGAGATATTCTTTTTTCTCTGCTAGATAAACAATGACAATATCAAAACGCTTTAATCCTGTTAAGCGATAGCCAATTAAATCAGAAACGCCAAAATACCCATCTTCTAATGTGTTATACATGGAGCTTCCTTTTACCTGAATTGGTCTAACCACAAAGTTCACAATAATTAATACCACTGCAAGAGAAATAAACACTTCTTTAAAGAACGAAAAAATCGTACTTTCTTCCTTGTTATCTTTCTTCTTTGTTTGGTTTTGTTCATTTCTAATTTTTCCCATATCGATGACAGTTGTCTCATCTGTCAATCGTTCCATAACTCTTGTTTCATCAAGCATTTCTTGATCTTTATTCATATCCGTATTCATATCATGTACCTACCATTGAGTATTATATCAAAAAAAGAGAGAATAATTTCTCTCTCTTTGTAGACTACTTACGACGATCTTCCTTGATACGAGCGTTCTTAGCAGATAATCCCTTGAGGTAGCCGAGCTTAGCTCTACGAACCTTACCGTAACGAACTACTTCAATCTTTTCAATGATTGGTGAATGAACTGGGAATGTTCTCTGTACACCTACACCGTTGGAAATCTTACGAACTGTGAATGTTGCGCCAATACCACCGTTAGAACGATCCACTACAACACCTTCATAAGCCTGAATACGTGTCTTCTGACCTTCCTTAATACGTACGTTAACCTTAACTGTGTCACCTGACTTGAAATCAGGAACATCTGTACGTAGCTGACTCTTTGTAATCTTTTCTACTAAATTCAACTTCATTTTCTTTTCTCCTCTTACGATTAATCAGCTGCTCATGAACTTAAATTATATCAGCGGAACAGTGACGCACTACATGTGCCGTTAAATGATACCATAAGCTACGATTCTTCGCAAGATTTTATTTCTTTATAGAAGTTGTATGGAAATGACACCAAACGTTATATGCCACAAAGACAATCATTGCGGCCGCAACGAAGATAAATACTTCTACTAGAAGAATACTATCAATCTGACTACGTAAGAGAACAGTTCCTGCATCCATAACGAAATGGAACAGTAGCGCAAGGAAGAAATATTTCTTATGTTTAAACTTCACCGCAAACCAAACAAGTACAGATAAGGAAACTTGTGCCATCAAAGCAGAAATACGTTCTACACCACTTAATAAGAATACATAAGATGGTGTCGTAGACAGCGTCTGCATCGCTAACTGCATCTTGGCAAGTGTAGCAGAATCCAATTGACTGAGCGTTTCACCAATTGTGCCCTTGTTCATCATGATAGAAATTGTAATGTAGTTTAACATCATGAAACCTACAATCATGATTGCCTCGCATCCACCATGACCCACACCATACATAAGTGCGTTAGAATCATTCCCCATACGATTCTTTAATATCGTACGATATGCAATCCATCTTCCACATTCTTCGAATACAGCAGCCATTAGACCACCATAGACCGCATATAAAATCTTGTTATTGCGAATTGTTTCTCCAATTGCGCTCTTAAAGATTGTTTGATTGACTGCCGCTTCTAGTGTAAATACAAACACAAACATCACTGCAATACCCACAATCATTGGAATAAACTCACCCTTCTTCTTGTGGAAATAAAGCGCTAAAAGAATTGGTAAACCAAACGCAATCACACATGAAACAATCATGCATGCAATGGTTAAATTAGGAACTGTTAAATTCATCGCTTATCCTCCGTTATCCATCCAAAGTGGACACATGCTTTATAGATTCCATCATTGACATTCAAATCCGTCACATAGTCTGCGAGTTCCTTTAATGGCGGATATGCATTTCCCATGGCGATGGAAGTCCATCTTTTATCAAACATAACTATATCATTTTTTCCATCTCCAAACACTACTACATCGCTTGAATCTGCATGTAAATACTTCAACATATCTAAAATTCCATCTTTTTTCTTATCATGCTGAAATACACAGTAGGTTTTAGTCATACGTAAATGACCAATCACATCTACCCATGGATTTTCCTGTTCATACGCATCATCAAATGCAAGATATACCTTAAGGATATTTTTCTCTTTTGTGTAATCTAAACTCGGATCATAGATGTAGGTTGTAAGTTCCTTTCGTAGACCTGCTTGTTCAAGGAAGCGATAGTCACGCATGTATACTTTATCACTATCATCTAGCATCAAAAGCCAGCCAATATTCTCTTTGTCCGCATATTTTAATAGTTCCTGTACTTTTTCAAATGGAAGTGGTTCATTTTTTATAATTTGATGTTGATACTCCAAGCAACCACCACCTGCACATACGATATTATGAATACCTATCTGATTTGTAAACGAAACTGTCTTGTAGTGTGCTCTACCAGTTGCGATAGATACGAAATGACCATTCTTTTCTAATTGATGTAGTGCAGCTTTGGCACTTGGTACAATGCGATGTGTTGCATCATCTGTTAGTGTGCCATCGATATCAAAGAAGAAATATTTCTTTTGATTATTCATACTTTACCCACTCACTTTGAATTTGATTGCCGTCCTTAGAAATGACATTAACACCACTTATGATATCGACCTTTGTACATAGCCAGAAATCTTCTTCTGGAAATTGTGGTTTGTTTGGATCAAAGAACTTGGCACCTTCTTGTTGTTTTAGAAGGTCAACTCGCTCTTGTAAGTCATCGAGAGTACGATTTTCTAACAGAGCCTTTAAATAATCTGCACATAAGGCATCCTCTTCTGTCTCAATCTTTCCTTCCCATCCCATCGGTACAATTGATACGACCTCTGGATTTTGTTCAAGAATGTATTTTGCAGTTGCCTTCGCATTAACAAGGGCTCCTGTTACAATCTGGCTTGCACTCACTGCAGAAGCTAATCCTAATACACCTGCACTGGTCGTATGAATTAATGTCTTTCCACTTAAGTCAACTCCTACAAACTCGCTTGGTGAATTACCATAGTCAAAACCCTCAACCTTAATACCCTTTCTTTCACCAACAAGGATGTAAGATGGATTCTCTTTCTTGAGTGCTAATGCGTCTTCTACTGTCTTAACAGGTATTACTTTCTTTGCGCCACTTGTGTACATATACGCTTCTAAACTAAATGCGCGAAATACATCAATGATGACAGTTAAGCCCGTAGCTTTCTGTGCTCCTGTCACAAGTGGTAAGATTTGAATTTTCATATTCTTAATTTCCTCCAATCCTTTTAGCTGATGCTTGCGAAATATAGTTATCAAGGATATTATATTGAATAAAGGAGATGGCCAAATGAACGAACAAAAGCTCATTTACCCATTTGATTACCTACATCATCGCGTAGCGACAGTTGCCTTATATGGCACCAACAACCCATTGGTCGTTGTCGGCAACCTTGTTCTACGTACTTATTATACAGATGATACGAAGAAAAATGTTGATATTGATCACACTTCAGAGTACGTAATGGATGCGGTATTTTACGAAACAAATAAAGTCATTCGAGAGTCTTTAGACGATCCATATAACGGTAAACGTGAACTTGTTGAAGTGCCAATGCCACAGCTTGGTCAAGGATATTGTGTCATTTATAATGAAGCTGAAATTCCATCTCAACGACATGACGATTTTATAACAATTCTCGGTCATCTGGAAGATGATCCTCATGGTGTTGCGATTATCATGAAGCGTTTAGAAGATGGTTCTTTAACTTGGCTCGGTGAAAAAGAAGCCAGAAAATTAGCCGCAAAAATGCGATAAGGTCCTATAATTGAAGTGAACCCAATTTCTTGGACACGTTAATTTACAGACATGATAAGGCTTGATTCCTTGCCTGACAAGGGGTTAGGCCTTTTAATTTTGTCTGTATTCTTTCTTCGTTGTAATAGTGTATGTATTCTTCCATGGCACATTTCAATTCTTCCAATGTATGGAACTCATATTCATGTCCGTAGAACATCTCATTCTTCATCTTTCCAAAGAAGTTCTCCATCACACAATTATCTAGGCAATTTCCTTTGCGAGACATCGATTGGATGACCCCGTGTTCATGTAGAGCCTTATGGTATTGATTCATTTGATATTGCCATCCTTGATCAGAATGGAATATCAGTCCTTCTATATTTGGATATCTATGAAATGCGATATCAAGCATATTGGCAATCTGCTTATAGTTTGGATTATTAGATATATTCCAAGATATAATTTCTCTATTATGCATGTCGAGAATAGGTGATAGATACAGCTTGCCTGCAGTGATGTGGAACTCTGATACATCTGTTGTCCATTTCTCGTTAACTGTACTTGTAGAGAAGTTGCGCTTGTAATAGGTAATGTGATTCTCTTCATCAACTACCTTTTCTAGTAAGTGATTCTCTACTGTACCATTCATATTGCCTTTGTATCGTCTTATGATTGATCGTTGGATACAGCTTTCTGATTTCCAGATAAATACGTCGATATCCGTATCTTCCCTTATGGGTATAGAAAACATTGATGATGTCATTCATTACATCATCATATTTGAAATCACTGTCTTGTTTGTCTTTCCAATAATAGTAGTCAGAGCGGCTGATATGATAAGGCAATTGTGTACTGGTATTTATCGTTTGGATGATATATCCAACAGGTACATGTAGTTCTTGCCTTAGTTCCGATATCGCCCTAACTATTTCTTCTTTTCTCTCTTTTCTCTTTCCGTAACTAAGGCATCTAATTTTTTTATGAATTCGTTCTCTATTAATAGCCTCAAGTTCTGCTCGCGTAGGAGCTTGTTTTCTTTCTCCAGCTCCTCGATTGTTTTCTTCTTTGGCATGTCGTCCTCGCTTCCTTACAACGACATTATATCCATTTTCTTTATATTCTTTAATCCATCGAAAGAGAAGACTATCGGTAGACAACCCTAAGTCTATTGATACGCTCATTATTGATTCATGAAGAGTCAATACTCTATAGATGGCGGCTTCTTTAAATTGGATAGAATAATCGTGAGAACTATGACGTAGAATATCGAATCCATGTTTATCAACTAGCCTAACAAGATATTTAATTTTAGATTTTTGCATTTTCCATTTTAACTGGAGCTTAGAAAATGTGGTTCCAAGTTTTCGTTCCTTATAGATTTGAACCTTGTCTTCAAATGTAAATTTCATAATAAAAATGAACCTCCTAAGTTGTTATCCAACTTTTGGGGTTCACTTCATATCAGGACCTTATTTTTATTCAAATTCTTCTTTTAATGCAGGATTCTTTTCAAATGCATGTGCTACATAAGAACATTCAGGCACAATCTTTACCTTCTTTTCTCTTGCATGTTCTAATACGCAATCTAAAAGCTTACCAGCAATGCCCTGTCCCTTCATGGATGGATCAACAACCGTGTGGTTTAATACCCACTTTCCATCCTTTTCATAATACTCGCAAAGACCCACTTCTTTGCCTTCGTCGTTATAGGCTTTTGCACCATTTTCTTCAAAACGAATTTCCATAAAGTTCTCCTATTCTTGTCTTATTATACTCAATTTACAAGAAATACTGGAATAGATGTTGTGACATGCTTCTGTGGTGTGAAACGGAAGTATGCTTTTTGCTTGGCTTTGTTACAAAGCTTGAGAGCATACGCAGTCACTGCTAGGGCAAAACGACAATACCAAATCTGTACATCCACTTCGTTTAATCCAATCTGACTTGCAAGCATTGCCGCTTCCTTGTTGTAATAATATCCATTCAAAAGAGCTACCCATTGTTCCGGGCTTAGATGATTGTTCTCACTGTGATATTGTTCGTAAGCAAACTCGCGTAATGCAGTATGTAATGTTTTCTGTTTCATAAAGAAATCCTCCTGGCATTATCGTAACTGCCAGGAGGATTATTGTTGTGCACATAAATACACTTTAATGAAACATTGTCAGATAGTTTAAGACAAAGATATAATGGCAAAGACTTCCTAGTAACACAAAACAGTGAAAGATCTCATGATTGCCAAATGATTGACTAGATAAAAGCTTTGGTTTCAATGCATAAATAACTGCACCTATCGTATAGGCAATTCCACCTGCCAGTAGCCACACAAATGCCTGTAACGATACTGCACTTAGTATCTGTGGTAAAAACATAATACAAAGCCAACCCATAAGCGAATACATCACTGAGGATACCCACTTAGGGCAAGTTACCCAAAATACCTTAAAGACAATTCCTGCAATTGCGATAATCCAAATCATCGTCAATAACATTTGCCCTACAGTATCCTTTAACGCTGTTAAACAGATAGGTGTATAGCTTCCAGCAATTAAAATAAAGATGGAAGAATGATCAATCTTCTTTAGAATCATATCCACTCGATTTGATACATGGAAGCTATGATAGCTTGCAGAGGCTCCATACAATAAAATCATACTTAACATAAAAATCATAAAGCTAATCATCGAAAGAAATGATGCTTGATAAGAAGCTGCTTTAATGAGTAGAATTGGCATACCAATAATCGCAGCCACCATTCCTATAAAGTGTGTTACCGCACTCCAAAAATCCTTGATACGAAATACAAATATTTCTTTTTCATGGCTGATTGTCATATCTTTATATGTCATATATCAGTACCTCCGTTCTCAAAAACTTATTATCGGTTTTTCATTAACCTATATACATATTATCGGTTATTTAAAAACCCGTCAAGAGTTATAGTAAAACGTTGACGAGTTCTTCACTTATGTATACACTTAAATTATGAAAACAAACACAAAAATTGAAAGTACTCTTCATGAATTTCGTTTGCCTACATATAACGAGATTCCTGATGTTGGTCTCTATCTTGAACAGGTCGCAAAATTCATCAATAGCTACTTCGTTGAGTTTCCTGAGATGCAGGTTACTCCTTCGATGATTTCAAACTATGCAAAGCAAAAGCTCTTTGACCGCGTAAATAAGAAAACCTATACACGTGATCAAATATCAATCTTGCTGTTTATTGTTTGTGCAAAGACTGTATTATCGATTGAAAACATTCGTTTAGCACTGCATGAATTCCAGCAAGGAAATGATACAACTGAGGAACTGCATCAATATTGCAGTGAATCCCTTATGAATACGCTATCCTCTTTCTATCATCATGAACAAAGTGAAACACCTTCCCTTCATGATGACAAGCATCCAATGCTAAATAACATCATTACTGCTGTTGCACATAAGATGTATCTCGAAAGATACTTCGCATCGCTAAAGAATTGATGATTTACTATATTTAAAATAAGCCTCCCAAGTTTACTCAAAACTTAGGAGATTTACTTTTTAAATAATTTAAAACTCATTTTGCCTGTATGACGCCATTTTCAAAATCAATGATATGATCAAAATAATTTATTATATTATTGTCTACATGATGAGCTATAAATATAACTGTTTGATCTAGAGATGTTAAATATTTTATCATTTCTAAGTTCTTTGCCTTATCTAATGCATTTGTAGATTCATCAAATAAAATGATTTTATGACCATGGATAATCTCTCTGGCAATTGCTATCCTTTGATTTTGACCGCCAGATAAATTATTTCCGTTTTTTTCAATCATCTGGTCATCGTCAATTATAAATTCGTTAACCTGACTATTTTCAATTGCTTTCTTATATTGTATCTCAGAGTGTCCATTATCAAATAATGTAATATTATCTTTTAGACTAGCATTAAATATATGTGTTTTTTGAGTTACATATCCAATTAACTTATGTATAGTATACGCATTTAAATTTTTATAGTTATGGTCACCCAAATAAATCTCTCCTGAATAATTTTCTATGCTTTTAGTCAATAAATTAAATAATGTTGTCTTTCCCGTCCCTGATGGACCGGTTATGATATATTTTTTCCCAAACTTAAATTCTAGATTAATATTGTTTAATACCTTTTTTTCTCCATATGAAAAACTAAGGTTTTTTATTTTGATATCATAATTTTCTACTTCTTTTAAGCTTTCATCAATTTTCTCAAATAGAACACAATTATCTTTTACTAATCTGTTTATCCCTTTAACTTTTACTATATTCTTTATGAATTTTGATAAATGAGAAAATAACATTCCCGACAAATTTCCCACTGATAATATCACACCTGGTATAACAATCTTAAAATATATTAATACTATTGCAAAAAGCATTAGCGAGTCTTGTCCTATTAAGCTCCCAAAACTTGGGATAGTCTCAATTAGACTTGTAGTATTGTTTATCTTATTTTTCTTCTGTTCATATATCAGATTTTCTTTATCTAACAACCCAGTTAGAATCCCTTTTTTGTTATATAAATTCCATACAGAATACCCTTCTAAAAAGTCGGTTAAGTTCCTTAAATAATTTTCTGAGTTTTGCGATCTTAACCTTTCGTTTTCTTCTGATTTTTTCTTTAATAATCTCGGTAATACAAGGTTTAAGGAAAAAATCACTAAACTTGCTATTGCAATTCCCCAATGCAATATAATTAGTCCAACAAAAGCTGAAATAACATATAAAATTGTATCAATCAAATTAAAAATTAATTCTATTGCATTTTCAATTTGATTCCCGTCGTTATTTAGCTTTGAAATATATTCGCTTTCTTTTATCTTAGATTCCGAGTTTCTTATTACCTGTGTAATATATTCGCGATATTTTAAAGTGCCTAGCATCTTTGCTTTGTTTTTTTTGATTAAATAAATATAGTTAAAAGAATATGCAACTATATATAATCCTAAATTTAATAAAATCATATACATTGCTTCTATATACTTTCCCTCTATTATTCTTTGTACAAATAACGTTAACGATAAAGATGCCGCAACGGAAAATATTGCAGCGATCATATTTAGAATAATACAGTATATAACATTCTTTTTTTCAGATTTAAATATGTCAATTAGTTCCATAAATTGCCACCTTTTTAGTTTTATATTCAATGGCTGGTTACTCAATTATGTCTACTTAAAGCTAAACTAATATTGTTTCTTTTAATCTCCATATCTTTTATTAACTGCAATACATAAGATACTGCTATCTTTTTATCTCCCCATTAATTACTACAATTAATTACTACACCACTTCAACAACATGCATGCAGATATTTTTATTTCTCTAATTTTTTACCACAATTTGTACAGAAGATTGCATCTTCTGCTAAGACTTCAGAACCGCACTCTTTACAAACTTTATGAGTAGGTTCTTTTACTTCTGCAGTATCATTCTCAATTGCAGTGGAAATCACTTGTGTATATCCTTCTGTTTCTACAGGGTCTACCTTCGGTGTTTCTTCAACTGTCTCAGTTGGACTTGATTCTGGTTCAAATTGTTCTTCTGTTTCAGTTTGGGCTAATTCTTCTTCAACCGTTTCTTCTGCTTCTAAAGGAGCCGTTTCTTCTGTCTTTACTTCTTCAACTGTAGATATTTCCTTTTCTACCTCAACTTCTTCACTATAGTCTTTCGCAAAGAGTGCCTTACGACGTACAAAATAGATAATATTTAGACTAACATAGATAATACCTGCAATGAGCCATACAACCACAAATACAAGTAATGGAATATAGGACACAAAGCTTGCTGGTACTTTAATACCAAAGTTTACTAGGTATCCCATCACAACAGTAGATACAGTACTTGGTGGTAGGTACATTAATGCTCCAACCATCACACCACCACAGATGACATACATTACAACTAAGTAAAGATTCCATAATACTGTGGAAAGACCTTCCCACTTAATTAGTCCTCTTTCAATTTCAAATACCCAATAAACCAAGATAATCAATGCCAGTAAAATGGAAAGAATTGGCCAAAAAGCAGAACCTAAATGATTTGCAGCGTAGCCATAGATATTTAGAACAGGTGCTAATAAATGCGGTAACATATCTGATCCAAATAATTCCATTAAAATACTAACGAATACATAAATATAAAACAGAATCTGTATTGGTAAACTTATAAACTTTAGAAAATTCAGCCACTTTAGTGGTGTTTTTTTACGTGAAGTATATTTCATATATATTCCCCTTTTTATCTATTATACGTCAATCTAGAAAAAAAGAGAGTAGCATTCGCTCTCTTCCTGTATGAACTATCTTTGTTTTTTGAAACAATTATTTATTCTGTTTGCTTTCTACATCGCAATACTTGCAGAGGTATTTACCACTTGTTTTATCTGCTAGATAGAATACATGTGGTATCTCACGTTCTACGGATGTAATACATCTTGGGTTTTGACACTTGATTACATTTACAAGTTCTTTTGGTAGTTGTAGATGGTCTTTACTAGACAGTACACCATCCACAACTTTATTGATTGTGATATTTGGATCAATAAAGCCAAGAATATCTAAGTCCAGATCAATCATGGAATCAATTTTAATAATATCCTTCTTGCCATATTTTTTAGATACTACGTTTTGAATAATCGCAACGGAACAATCCAACTTTTCTAATTGTAATAAGCTGTAGATTTCCATGGATTTACCAGCCTTGATATGATCTAGTACAATTCCTGTTTTTACACCATCGATATTCATTATTTGACCTCCTTGACGATATTGAGAAGATTTAGAATCAGAGCCATACGGATATATTTGCCACAGAGTGCTTGTCTAAAGTAGGCAGCACGTGGATCATCATCAACTTCGACAGATATCTCGTTGACTCTTGGGAGCGGGTGTAAGATAGCCATATCTTTCTTCGCACTTGCAAGTTTGTCCATATTCAAGATATAGGTATCCTTTAAACGAATATAGTCTTCTTCGTTGAAGAATCTTTCACGTTGTACTCTTGTCATATATAAGATATCTAACTCAGGCATTACCGCTTCCATTGTTTCTACCTGCTTATACGCAGCACCCGCCTTTTCAAGCATGTCAATAATATATTGCGGCACTCGTAATTCTGGTGGTGCAATGAGTACAAACCTCACATTTTCATAGCGTAACATCGCTTCAATTAAGGAGTGAACGGTTCTTCCAAACTTTAAGTCACCACACAAGCCTACTGTAAGGTTATTGAGTCTTCCCTTTTCTCTTGTGATGGTAAGAAGGTCTGTTAGTGTTTGGGTCGGATGATGATGTCCACCATCACCACCATTGATGATAGGTACTGTTGTTCGTTTTGCGGCTACGATAGGTGCGCCTTCCTTTGGATGTCTCATGGCGATGATATCCGCATAACAACCTACCGTTCGAATCGTATCACTCAAACTTTCTCCCTTCGAAGCGGAGCTAGAGGAGGCTTCAGAGAATCCTAATACAGAACCTCCAAGCTCTAACATCGCTGCTTCAAAGCTAAGTCTTGTACGTGTGCTTGGTTCAAAGAATAACGTTGCCAGTTTCTTTCCCTTACAAATATCGATGTATTTGCCAGGGTTTTTCATAATATCCCCCGCAACCCCAATCATTTTATCGATTTCTTCTACCGAAAAATCTGTGATGCTGATTAAATTTCTAATTTCCATTATGATTTCCTTTCATCAATGATTCATCACTACTGTTGATTCTTGAAACTTCAATAAAACGTCTTTTCCCAATTTTGATTTATCTGTGAACGATTCTCCTTCCTAGTCTTTATGTGCAGTTCCTATGATTTCATCAAGTGAAGTAATTCCTAGTTTTTTCATAACTATAGGTAGCTCCTCTATGATTTCTTTACATGCCATAGGATTGATTAGATTTGCGGCTCCAATTTGTACAGCAGTAGCCCCTGCCATCATCATCTCAAGGACATCTTCTGCACTTGAGATACCACCAATACCAATAATTGGAAGATTTGTTGCCTCGTAAACTTCATATACCATCCTTAACGCAACTGGAAAGATTGCAGGTCCTGAGAAGCCACCTTTTTTATTGGCGATGACTGGTTTTCTGCGATTGATATCAATGCGCATACCCATCAGTGTATTGATGAGTGAAATACCATCTGCACCACCTTCTTGTGCTGCGCGTGCAATTTCTTTGATGTCTGTTACGTTTGGACTGAGTTTCATATAGATAGGTTTTGTTGTGACTTCTTTGATTTTCTTTGTTAGTTCTCTAACATTATCCGCATTTGTACCAAATGCCAGTCCTCCATGGTCTACATTTGGACAACTGATATTGACCTCGATAATACCAACGTTATCAACCTTATCCATTTCTTTTGCCAGTGTTACATATTCCTCTACGGAAAAACCACTGATATTTGCAATAACTGGTTTTCGATAGATCATCTCTAAATCTTTGAGTTCTTTCTGAATTACATTTTCCATGCCTGGATTTTCAAGACCTACAGAGTTAATCAATCCAGAATAACATTCCGCGATTCTAGGTTGAGGGTTTCCCTTACGTCTTTGAACAGTAGTTCCCTTGATGGATATTGAGCCTAAGATATTGATGTCATAAAAGTCTACATATTCTTTGCCAAAGCCAAAGGTGCCACTAGCTGGAATCACTGGATTATCTAGAATTAACCCACTTAAATTCACTTTTGTATTTACTTCCATAACAACTCCTTATGTAAAAGAACTGGTCCTTCTTTACAGATACGCTTATTTCCTACAAGTGTTTCGCATGAACAACCCATACAGCCTCCAAAGCCACATGCCATGCGTGCTTCAAAGCTATATTGACCATCCTGCGCTTTACGATAAATCGCTTCTAACATACGTTCAGGTCCACAGGCACAAACATACTCTGCTTGATCAAACCCATTTGTCACAAAGCCCTTTTCTCCATAGGAACCATCTTCTGTATACACTGTGACTTCTAAACCGAGTTTTCTAAATTCTTCATCATAGAAAACTTGATTTTTCTCTCGAAATCCAAGAATGATTCTTGGCTTCTTTCCCGTTTCAACCAATTTCTTCGCTAAGCCATACATTGGAGGAACGCCTACTCCACCACCAATCAATATCGATGAATTAGGAATCCAAGTTAGGTTGTAGCCATTTCCCAAAGGCCAAAGAATATCTAATGCAATTCCTGTTTCCATTTGGCTTAATGCCTTTGTGCCTTTGCCTACTACCTTGTAAATGATGATTAGGCTTTCATCGTCCCAATCTGCGATGGAGATTGGTCTTCGTAAATAGAAGCCCTCAATTTTGATATTGATAAACTGACCTGGTACTAAAGCTTTTAACTTCTCAGATTCTGGACCAGTTGGTTGTAATATCATCTTGTACGTATCCAGTGCTATTTTTGTATTCTCAATGATTCTCACTCTTTTCCCTCCACAATGATTTATCTTTCTTTCTCGTCTTGATAGACGAGTTTTCCATCTACAAATGTAGCGATGACTTTTCCTGTAAGATGCATACCCTCAAACGGCGTCGATCTTCCTTTGGTAAAGAATTCTTCTGGATTGACTTGCCAACTAACATCTGTATCAACAACACAGATATCTGCGACTTCTCCATTTTCGATATATCCACCATCTAAACCAAATCGTTTTCTAGGATTGACACTCATCAGTTCAACGAGTCGTTCAAAGGAAATCACATTCTTCTTTACAAGTTCTGTATAAGATACCGCAAAGGATGTTTCTAGTCCCACAACTCCAAAGGATGACTTATCAAAGCCTTTCGACTTTTCTTCTAAGCTATGTGGTGCATGGTCTGTCGCAATCATATCGATAGTGCCATCGACGATGGCTTCTAGGATTGCCTTGTGATCCTCTGGGGACTTGATTGGAGGATTCATTCTGAAGTTTCCTTCATGCTTGATTGTATCGGCATTAAAGGCAATATAATGTGGTCCCGTTTCGCAAGTTACATCGATTCCTCTTGCCTTCCCTTTTCTTACCGCATCTAAAGTTTCCTTTGCGGAGACATGACAAATATGATATTTACAACTGGTTTTAGCAGATAGTTCAATATCTCTTGCGGCTTGTACGCTTTCACTTGCGGAAGTTGTACCAGTGTATGGAATTGTATTGAGACTTTCATCTTCACAATGGGCAGAGATGATCTTGCCTAAGCTTGCGACTTTCACCATCGCAGCTTCCATCGTAAAGTCTGCTTGTACACCAACACCATCATCAGAGAAACCTGCTACATGGTCAGCCATCTCATCCATTTTGGATAACATACCACGACCTTTTTGATTTTCTGTGATAGCACCAAAAGGCACTACTTTGATTACCGCATCCTTTTCAATGATATCGAGTTGTTGTTTGAGGCTTGCATAATCACAAGGAGGTGGATTTAAGTTAGGCATCGTAAATACTGTTGTGAATCCTCCATGTGCAGCCGCCATTGAACCTGTGCCGATCGTTTCTTTATAAGAAAAGCCGGGCTCACGGAAATGTACATGTACATCAACGAAACCCGGTAAAATATATTTATGGTTGAAGTCAAAAACAACGTCGTCACTTTGAACAATGTCTGAAACACCAAATGGGACAAGAAGTCTATCACCAGAGATAGCGATATCCATCTTCTCAAAACCCTTTCGCGTAAAGACTGTTGCGTTTCTTAAGATTGTTTTCATAGGAACCCCTTCTAGAGCCAACTACTTAAATCTTCGATATTATAATTGAACTTTTTTACTTTTACAATAGATTTTTGATTGATATTTGGAAAGCTTGAGTAAGCGATTGCCTGAGCTCAAAATATACAAAAAGAGAGCGCTATTCACTCTCTTGCTCGCATAGTTTCTTCCAGACTTTTTCTTCATATTCTGTAAACTGATGTTTTTCAAAAAGGTCTGGTCTTACCGTCTTTGTAAGTAGTAGGGATTGTTGTGTACGCCACTCTTGAATTTTTGCATGATGACCACTGAGTAAGATATCCGGCACCTTATCCCCCTGGTAATCTGCAGGTTGTGTGTATTGCGGGTATTCAAGTAATCCATTTTCATGGGATTCATCATCGGTAGAGCCTTCACGGATAACACCATTCAGTAAACGAATCACACTATCCATGATGACCATAGAAGCCATTTCTCCACCCGTTAGAACGTAGTCACCGATACTGACGAGTTCATCTACATGTTTGTTAATACGTGCATCAAATCCTTCGTAATGACCACACAATAGAATCAAGTGATCCTTTTGAGATAACTGTCTTGCTTTGGATTGATTATAGACATTGCCCGCTGGTGACATCATCATACTGTAGCTATTTTCTGTCTTTACAGAATTGAGTGCATCCAATACTGGTTGACACTTCATGACTTGCCCAAGACCCCCACCAAATGGCTTATCATCCACATGGCGATAGTGATCATGAGCAAAGTCACGAATCTGTACGAAATCTACTGTAACCAGTCCTCTTTCAATGGCACGGCCAATGATTGAAGTACTGACAAAGTCACGATACATCTCTGGAAATAGTGTTAATACAGTAATCCTCATAACAAGCCTCCCATACGATGAATCGTCATCACTTTCTTTTCTAAATCTACATTCTTTACAATCATTGGAATATATGGAATTAGTACTTCTTTTGCGTCTTCTAATTGAAGACGTAAATTATTTTGGGCACCTAGTGTTTCTTCAACACTGATGATTTTACCTACTGTAATGCCTTCTTCATCCACTACTATTAAACCAACAAGGTCTTTGCGATAGTATTCACCCTTTTTGAGTTGTTTACGATCCGCTTCATCGATGTAGATTTCACATCCCTTATACTGTTCTACAAAGTTAATATTCTGCAAGTCCACAAAGGATACAAGTGGAAAGCCTTTGTGCTTACGATAGGAAGCTACCGTAACTGGTAGATACTTCTCATCGACACAAATATATACTTGTTTACCCTTGGTATATCTTTCTTCATCAAAGTCAGAGTAGCTTTCAATCTTTACTTCTCCTTTGATACCATGCGTATTGATAATTTTGCCAATACAAATATATGCCATCTTCCTTCTCCTTTGTTTTCAAAAAAAGGATGCCATAGCATCCTTAAATCTGTTCGAACTTGATTGTTACTTTCTTGTTATTACTATGAGAAGCAACGGACATTACCTGACGTAATGCACTTGCCATACTACCCTTTCTGCCAATCAGACGAGCAATATCATCATTTTTCGCATAAACATGTAACAAAACTTCTTTATCATCTAAGCTAGGCATCAGACGTACATCCAAGGATTCCTTGTCTTCAACCATTGGCTTAACTAAATTTAGAAGTACCTTATCCAGCTCTGCCATGATGCTTACGCTTTCTTCTTAGCGGCTATCTTCTCATCATGGAACTTCTTCATGATACCTTGACGAGAAAGAATGTTTCTAACTGTATCAGAAGGCTGAGCACCGTTTCTTAACCAATTAAGAGCCTTTTCTTCATTTACTACTACTGTTTCAGGTTCTGTTGTTGGATTGATATGTCCGATTGTTTCAATTTCACGTCCATCTCTAGCAAAACGTGAATCTGCCGCAACGATACGATATCTTGGAGCCTTCTTGGCACCCATTCTCTTTAAACGTAATTTAACTGCCATGGTATAAATACCTCCTATTTCTTACATGTTTATTATACTGATTCGAAATTCACTGTCAAGTAAAAAACCTTTACACCATTAAAATTTAAATGGATTTCTTCCACCAAAGCCATTTGGAAAATTTTGACCTGCACGCTTTTGTGCATTGCCCATCATCTTTTCTAGACTTTCCTGGTTTAAGGAACCGTTTCTTTGCATGTTACCCATGGAGTCCATCAGCTTCTTCATCTTACCGAATTGGTTGATCAACTTATTGACTTCATCCACGCTACGACCAGAACCACGTGCCACACGCTTCTTCATTGTGCCACGCATCTTTTCTGGATGTGCACGTTCTTCAAGTGTCATAGACTGGATGATTGCCTTCATATGACGCATAGAGTCGCTCGCCTTGGCCTCATCTAACATACCAGCGTATTGGTTCATACCTGGAATCATCTTCATGATGCCTCCAAGAGGACCTAACTTTTGAATCTGTTCAAACTGCTTTAACATGTCATCCATTGTGAATTGACCTGCAAGCATACGTTCAGCCATCTTATTGGCTTCTTCAAGGTCCAACTTCTCCTGTGCCTTTTCTACAAGTGTTACAACGTCACCCATTCCAAGAATACGGTCAGCCATACGATCAGGATGGAAGATATCCATATCTTCAATCTTTTCGCCTTCACCGACAAATTTGATAGGAACGCCTGTGATCTTCTTAACAGAAAGAACACCACCACCTCTTGAGTCACCATCAAACTTCGTTACAACTAAACCTGTTAGTGGTAACGCATCCTTAAAAGCTTGCGCTACGTTAACGATATCTTGACCAGTCATCGCATCGACTGTCAAGAGAATATCATTTGGATGAACGAGTTCATTGATATCCTTTAACTCATTCATTAATGCTTCATCGATATGTAAACGACCAGCAGTATCGATAAATACTGTATCGAAACCATTCTTTTCAGCATATTCCATACCCTGACGAACTGTTTCAACAGCTGGAGTCTCAGTACCTAAGGTAAATACCTCAGTATCGATTTCCTTACCTAATGTCTGTAACTGGTCAATCGCAGCAGGACGAATCACGTCGGCCGCAATTAACAATACCTTCTTATTGAACTTCTCTTTACAGATACGTGCAATCTTAGCAATGCTAGTTGTCTTACCTGTACCTTGCAAGCCGACAAGCATAATTTTAGTAATGCCATCTTCTACAAAGTTAAGACCTGCTTCCTCTGTACCAAGTAATTCAATGATTTGATCATGAACAATTTTAACAAGCTGTTGTCCTGGTTCTACACTCTGTAGTACTTCTTCACCTCTGGACTTTGTACGAATCTCATCTAAGAATTCTTTTACAATTCGATAGTTTACATCTGCTTCAAGTAATGCTAAACGCACTTCTTTCAGCATGTCTTCCATGTTATTATCCGTTAACGTACCCTTACCGGCCACATTACGTAACGCTTTATTCAGTCTGTCACTTAAGGAATCAAATGCCATATTTATACCTCACTTTATCAAACGCCCTTATTTTATCATAGTTATCTCTGCTTTAGATATAGTGAAGTGTCCCAATTCTCTACTTATCGGATAAATTCAACCTTTTCCGCAATCAACTCCATCGCTTTCGTCTGTAGATTCACTTCCACTCTTCCCTTAATCGCAATCACAGTTCCAATCTTACACGCAGCCTTACATGATTCCGCAATCCCACGCCACAGGCGCACAGTAAAAATGTCAGACATCACTCCATTGTCCGTAAATGCACGTTGACACTCAATCTCTATCGTTGATTGATTCTCTGAAAGATTCGTCCCTTGTATCAAAGGTAACGAATGCACCTTTCCTAATAGCACAAATGTATTTAACATAATCCACCCCCATTAACTATGTACACTGTTCTATTGTCTTTCCCACGAAAAAAATCGTTGAATGATTCAACGATTCAAAAGTTGATATTTACATCTTATCATGCATACAAAATACTATGCACGTTTCTCCATTATTCCAGTGCTTGCTTAAAGTCTTCCAGTAAATCTGTAATATCCTCGATTCCACAAGACAAGCGCAAAAGTTCATCGGTGACACCCTGCTCTAAGCGCTCTTCTACACTTAAGCAAGCATGAGACATCGTTGCAGGATGAGATAAAATTGATTCAACACCACCAAGACTGACTGCTAGAATTGGAATCTTAACCCTCCTTGTAAAAGACATCAAATCATCTTTGCTCGCTAGAGAAAATGATAATACTGCGCCACCACACTTGGCTTGTGACATATGAATATCATGACCAGGATGAGAATCTAAACCTGGATAATACACTTGTTTGATCTTTGGATGGTTGTGCAAAAATCCCGCAATTGCCTGTGCATTTTCAGAAGACTGTTTCATACGTAAGCCCATCGTCTTCATACCACGCATAATTAACCAAGCATCTTGCACACCTAAGATACCACCAAAGTTCTTCCGGAATAAAACTAACTGTTTATAGTATTCTTCATTATTTGTCGCAACAACACCAGCCACCACATCACTATGACCATTGATAAACTTCGTAGCACTCTCTACAACGATATCAACACCTAACGCAAGTGTATCTTGGAATAGCGTTGTCATAAAGGTGTTATCGGCTACCGCAATCAGTCCATTCTTTTTTGCAGTGGATACGATTGCACGAACATCACATACCTTTAGTAAAGGATTGGATGGTGTCTCAATATAAATCATGCGTGTCTTATCTGTAATCACACTTTCTATCTCATCAAGATTTGCCATATCCACAAAACTAGCTGAAATTTGATAGCGCGGTAGAATCTTCGTCGCAAATTGACAAGTACCACCATACACTTCCTTTGGAAGGATGACATGTTCTCCAGCATTTAACAACATCAAAACATTCGATATTGCACTCATACCGGAACTAAAACTTAATGCATATTTGGCATTCTCAATACAACGAAGACCATCTTCTAATGCATCAATCGTCGGATTGGAGAAACGGGTGTACAAATACTTCTGTTCATCACAATACAACTCTGTATTATGAAACGTGGATGTTTGATAGATTGGTATACTGGCAGCACCAGTATATTGATCCAATACGGTGTAACCATGCAATAATTTTGTATTCTGTTTCATCTTTTGCTCCATTAAAAATTATGAATCATTTTGGTTGGTATCTATTGTTGTTGAAATATCTATATATAGACTACACCCATCTATGATAGCTTTCAAGAAAGCAAATAACTAGATTAACAAATAAGCAAATAGTTGAAACCAATCAAAATTATCATTTAGATACCAATAATTCCAAAAATATCTTTCACTTTATCGTAGATATTCATCTTTTCTGCATATGTATACAACTTATTAAAATCTTTATTACGATAACGAGCATATCTTGTTATTATTTTCGAAAATAACTCAGCCTCGACTTTATTTCTATTTTTCACAAAATCACAAACCGTTCTTTCTAAATCATAGACATTTACCTTGTTTCCATAAGTCGTTTTACATTGAGTAATACCTAGTTCATATATATCTTTATTCACATAATGAACTCTTTTATCACGTTGAATGCGGCTTGCATTATATCCTTTGTATACTGTTACTTCTGATTCTGATGGAATGATATCTGTAAATTGAAATAGATACAAAGCAGATACATACGAGTAGATTGCAACTTTATACTTATTTTGAAAGAAATAATACTCGTCATAATCACCTTTTATTGAAAGATATACTCCTCTTTCTTCGCGAACTAATTCTCCTGCTTCAACCATTCTAGTTAAATATATAGTTGGGATATTAGAATTCACTAGTTCACCACTTGTAATAAATCCACCCATTTTTTCGATCTTTTCTCGTATCTTCTTTTTATAATCCATTTTTGCCTCCATTTAATGTTATAAATACGCTTATATTATCTAGTACGCATATTTACAACATTGATTATAAAGAAAAAGCCACCTTAGTGACTTATAGATTACTTCGATAATCCTAACAAGGACTTAATCTTATTTTGAATACGGATATTGCGTTGTGCCTTTTTGATGTCTCCTACCCATCTACAGGAAGAATGACAACCAGAACTACAATCTCCACTACAGGAGCTTACTCCGTTCTTCATTACATAACGAATATCAAATGCAACGATTACAACAATGACCATTAATACTAAGAATGTTGAAATATTCATATAAATGCTCCTTTAGTTAACTATAACTAACACATTAATAGTATACTTCTTTTTTCTGATTTGAAAAGTCAAACGCAATAAGAAATTAAACGTGATGCACTAACATTGCCAAACGTATCAATTTCTCGTCTTTTTCAAAATTAATATCGAATAATTTTTCAATCTGCTGAAGACGATACTTAATGGTATTCAGATGAATATAGAGCCCTTCTGCAGTCTTCTGTTTTGAGTATTGTGATTTAACATACATACACAATGTCTCGTAATACTTCGTCTCATACTTACGATCATACGCAATGAGTTTTTGTATCTTTAAGTCAACCAATGTATCTAGTGGTAATTGTTTTTCTAACTGGCTATGCAAATAGGAATCAATTAGATTCTGGAAGTTTGCCTCTTTTCCCTTTGCCTTACAAGCTGCATATTCTGCCTGTCTTGCGTATCCATCAAGATGATGAAGTTTTTCAAACTGCATACTATATCCAACATGAATATTTGGGTATTGTTTCAAATCGATATGCCTTGTGCTCGCCAATAAAAGATAACACTGTTCATTCACAATACCACCTAATAGGTTTACATCACTCTTCTGTATCTCACTTAAGAAAGAACGCAATATAGTAATACGATTTACAATAGTAGTATCAATATATGCAAGCATGTAAGTACCTTTGACGAGATAACCAGTCTCTCGTAGTAATTGAAGGCCTAGCGATTGACTCTCTTCATCCTTTTGTAGCAGTAAGGTAAATGCTTGTTCACGTTTCGATCCATGATTTGTAAGTTGATGACGTAGATAGATTGATGAAGCATCCGCAAGCAATTTAACATCCTCTTCACTAATTTCATTCTCCACCGCAACTGTTAGTTTTCCAATCGACTTCTTTTTTGCAAAAATATCGACTACATAGACATCTCTTTGATACTCTGTATCGAATATACGCAATGGTTTTTGAATACCATTCTCATTGAGTAATCCTCGTTCTATCAATCGATTTACAAAGCTTCGTTTTAGTTTTGTATCTTGTAAAAACGATAAATATATGTAAGCATCTGGTACCTTAGAGCAGGTTACCAACTGATATGCATCATCCATAATCCAAATCGGATTTTGAACTAACTTCGCAGCCTTTGCCACAAATATTTCAAGTGTTGCACACTCACTAACCAAATCAAATAATTCGTCTTTTTTCATAGTTTTATTTTACCATGAATAATGCAATAGTTTTTATTAGCACTGTTATGTAGAGTTACAGATGTATTGTTTAATACTCATATTCAATTCTAACTTCAGTCTTTCATGCACCCAAAATTATGTACTTTTTGGGTGCATTTTTTACTCTAATGAGTATAAATACTTGATTTCTTTTATTCCCCATACAAAAAGGAGAAATCTTACGATTTCTCCCGAGAGGGATTATTTTGTTGCGTATTCAGCTGCAGCTTCACCACAGATTCTTCCACCTGTTAGAGCTGTCATTAATGTAACACCTTCAACGAGTGGGTATGAGTTGTTATAGATTTCCGCAATTTCATTACCAGCTGCGTATAGACCACCGATAACTGTTCCATCTTGCTTGATAACTTCTAGATTAGAGTTAACAAGTACACCACCAATACCACCTAATGATACTGGTCTTGCCTTAACAGCATAGTATGGACCATCACCTAGAGATAACATATACTTAGAATCTTTGCCGTATACTGCATCCGATCCATTTGCACAATCTGCGTTGTATGCACTAATTGTCTTCTTTAATGCATTGGCATCAACACCCATTGCTTTTGCAAGATCTTCCACTGTATCACCCTTGAACACGGTACCATTTTTAACACCATCTTCTAGTGCGGATCTAAACTCTGTCCATGGTTTATTCACACTAAATAGTGGTAATGATGGTTGGTATCCAACAGCTGTTTCTACATTCAGTTCCTTAGAACCACCCTGTTCTACTTTCTTTACCATATCATCTGACATGATTGAGAAATAGTATTCACCTTGTGTCGCTGCGGCATTTGAAGATAGCGCTGTATCATAGTTTAAATCTTCTGGAGCAAATCTAGAACCACGTTGGTTAACCCAGATACTTGTCGCAAGATAGATTGCCTTTGCGATTTCATCTTTACCAGAACCAGGTTCGATTCCTGAATAGGATGTTACACCATGGTACTGTTGGATTGTCTTACCCTTACCAGCACCAATTGCTTGTGACATTGTTGCGCCATCACCTGTTTGTGTACCTGTTGTAAATGTAACGAGCGGGAAACCAACTTCCTTTTCAATCACATCTGCATTAGCACCGAAACCACCTGTCGCAAGCACAGCCGCATCACATGAAATTTCATATGTTGTATCAGAAGACTTCGCTACAACACCTGTAATCTTATTGTCTTCTGACTTTAGTTCTACTGCAGGAGTTTGATAGTAAATCTTACCACCTGCATTTTCAAACTGCTTTAATAGAGCCTGATAATAGCCAAGCTTATTGGATTGGTCTGCATATGCATGGTATGTTGGAAAGCCATTAGCATGTGCTTTCTGTTCATTACCAACATATACAAGGTCCATACCATTCTCTTCTAACCAGTCAATTGTTTCACCAGAGCGGTTAGCAATGTTATAGAACAACTGTCCATCATCCATCCAACAGTTATAGGATTGCCAATACGCAAGAATTTCTTGTGTTGTAAATGTACCAGCTACACCTGCTTCTTTTTGCTCTTTAGAGTTAATACCCATTGGTCCACCTGCAATAACAGACACACCACCAATATTTGCAGACTTTTCAAGCAAGATAACCTTCGCCCCATCTTGTTGAGCTGTTAATGCGGCAGTAATACCTGCACCACCCGCACCAATAACAACTACATCAGCAGTTAACTTCTCAGTCTTTGATTCAGATGCTTGCGCACTATCACTACCAAATGAATCAGGATCACCACCAGCAGTCTTAATCGCATTCTTAACTGCTTCCTTAATCGCATCAGAAGTGATTGTCGCACCTGTTACACCATCTACATTAGGACTGTTCTTTTCAACAATCTTCTTTGGTAACTCTTTAATTGCAGTACCAGCAATCTCAGGTGTCTCTTTATTATCCTTTACTTCTACATTTGTGATCTTTCCCGAAGAAAAAGTTGTGCTTACTGTAACCTTTCCGTTACGTCCATCAACTGTTTCCTCATAAGTACCATCTTTTACAGTAGTACTCTTTTTCGCTGAGCATCCAGCCAGTAGCATACCTACGCTTAAGCATGCCGCAAATAAACGTTTATTCATAGTTCTCTCCCTTTGTTTACTTGATAAAAATATCACAAAAAGGAAGTAAAACCATTGTCCATTTCGGACAATGGAAGAAATATTTTTTGTCAAAAACGATTTTTACAGGTTCTCATATCGCAACACTCGTAGTTTAGCCAATCTACCTGTCCATATCTGTCTATAAAAACTTCATACCCCTGATTCACTCATCCTAATAAATCTAAAATGATTGTTTCTAATAACAAATATTTCTGTTCAAAGCATGTTGCATGAATACAACAAAGGCGGTAGATTTTCTTCCCATCGCCTTTGTTGGTTTCGTTCAGTTTGACAACTATGTTTTACTGCTTTGTTGCTTTTGAAAAAAACAATAAATACACCCCAAAAATAAATTTAATGACTGCATCACTATATGCAAAGAATACTAAAGGGACATTTGAGAAAATATACCCCATAATAATATTGATAGTACACATAATACCTAATAAAGTCATTGATTTTCCATGCACAAAATAGAATGGAAAAAAATGCAGTGCTGTAGCCAATAACGCTCCCAACCATATCATTCTCCAATTCTCAGTATCGAAAAATGGACCACCTATAAATGCCATTAGTACAAACAGTAATATTACTGAATATTTAGAAATATTTTTCTGAAATTTGGTTGATGAACCAGTGGATAGTTTGTTAAGTAAGCCTTTATTCATATTAATTGAAAAAAAGCAAATCATATAACCTATACTAAATACCTGCATGTTTATTATTTGTTTTCCACCTATTAGGGTAGCAATTACGATTACTATAGCAATCGCAATTAACCATAAACCACAGGATTTTTTATAATTAAATTCTAACTTTTCATTTTCATATCCTAACATGAAATTAAAACCTCTTTCTAAATCAAATCTGATATTACGCCTATGCTATATAGAAATCAAGTGAAAGGGTTATATTACAATATCGTAATAACCATATTACCTTAACCCTCAATTATTCTTGTTATTTTCAATTCATTCATGAATCACGTTCTACAAAAAAGAATCATAGTGTTTTTGCCTATGATTCATATGTATATTATTGATTATTTTAGTGTAACACCTTCAGGCTTTTTAATCTCTTCAACATTATTGAGATTACGAAAATAGTATTCAAAATGGTCTTCACTTTTCGCTGTCCATTTTTCCTCTTTATTTTCTAATGAAGTTGTAAGAATAATCTTTGCCTCACTAGGAATAAGTTTATTACCATCTTTAACCTTCTCCATCACTAGCTTAATTTGAATGTCTACAGCTGTGATAATATCCCTTGGCTCTGCAAACATAATACTTTCAAATACACTTGAGTGAAATGCTTCAATTAAATCAAGATTGTCTTTTACATCACCGTTAAATTCCAAATATACAAATTGATTATCCTCAGATCTATTAAACTTATCAGAATATGTTTCATATAGTTTTAAAAATTCTTCATTACGACCAAGTTTAGGAGCCTCCACTTCCGTAGCATAGATCCAATCTTCTGTTTTTCTCCACTCGAATTGTTTCTCCTTATTCACGTACCCTGTATAGGTTTCGCCCTTACTTGGTGAATAGATACTTCTACCATGATCCAATCTGTATGGAGTCCCAAAGGTTATGAGTTCTTCCTCAAAAAGAGCAGGTGCTTGAAAATCATTACGCATTCCTTTATTACTATTGTAAACTTCTAAAAAAACCTGCGGTTCAAATTGAATCATCCCCTGGCGGGTCTCCATCTCAGTAAGAATTGTTCTTTCATCATCACCTGTATAGAGATATTTACGATAAACTTGACTAACATACTCAACACTTTTCGTATCTCTTAATTCCGTTATAAAAGTATTAACATTCCTTTTTGCATTATTAGATGAACTATGGCAAGCAGAAAGATTTAAAACAAGGAAAAGTGTAAGGAACGTTAAAATTACTTTTCGAATATTTTTCATTTCATGCCCTCCTTTACTGATAAATTGGATTATCTATTCCACTTGGAATATCTACATGTATACCAGAGTTGACTTTTGAATATGTCACTTCACTAACATATTTTTGATTCTTATAGTAATCACTTTCATGCTCTCCTGTTATTGTTACCGAGACAGGCATGCCATCATCTTTAGACATCTTTAAGTCGATTTCCAACTTACCACTCTTATCATTACTACTAAAACCAAGGGATCCTAGAGAAGACCATATCAATTGCACTTCATTTGCATGAAGAAAATCTATATCATCTGTTTCATAATGTACTGTAATCGTATCACTATCTTCACTCAATGTAAGTTGATCCTTTATTGTTTCAAAATAGAGAATTACATCTTGGTGAATTTCAATCGGTTGATTGTATTCCACTATAGAGTAATTACTTGTTGTCCACTGTGTGTCAGTCTCATTTTTCTCATATGAATACATTCTGTCACAATAGTAGTCTTTAACGTTACCATTAAATGATTGCTTTCCGGATATATGATCTGGTCTTAATTCAAACGTACCTATAAACTCTGTTTCATATTTATAAACGGGATCTGCTCCTTCTTTTGGATCAATAACATCAGCATACATTGAACCTACAATATGGATTTCCCCATTCTTCATTCGCTCAAAACTCTGAAGAACTTTGTCAATCTTTTCCTCATCTGATAGTTTGCTCCAATCCGTTTTTTGCGTATCACAACTCACCATTGTAGTAATCATCAACAAACTCATAACAAACGTAAACGCTAAACCAGTTGTACCATATAGATAAAATAAAATCGTATTTGAGATAGTGTTGTAAAGTATCTTAAGTACGATTTTTATAAATGTTATCTGGTAGTTCTTTTGACCAAGGTAGTAATCTATCTGGCACCTCCGCTGTTAGGTCATGTATCGTTTTAGGAAGTTCTTCTAACAGATAGCGAATATATTCGTATATCTTGATATCATTTGCTTTACATGTTTCTACGATACTATAGAGTACTGCACTGGCCTGTGCTCCTTTTATCGTATCAATCATGATCCAGTTCTTTCTTCCTACTGTAAATGGTCGTATCGCTCTTTCTGCCGCATTGTTATCTAGAGGTATTCTTGCGTCCTTTAGAAATTCTCTGAGATAAGATTCTTGATTCAGGGCATAGGTAAAGCCTTTCCCCGTTTCTGATTCTCTTGATACATTCTCCCGATATCTTTTTACCCATGTGAAAAATTCATCCACTAGGGGTGCTACTTTCTCTTTCCTCTGTTTTAGCTTTTCTTGTTTGCCCAATCCCTTTAATTGATTATCTTCATGATAGATTCTATTGATCCTATCTACCGCTTCCTGGGCAAGTGTCTGACTCGTCTTCACTGCTTTGATGAGCGTCGTGAACTTTCTTTTGAGATGCGTCCAGCACCCAGCTACGGTAAAGCTTTCGGGATCTTCCTTAGCTAACTGGTGATAAGCACTGTAGCCATCGCATACAAGTGTCCCTCTAAATCCCTCTAGGAATCTTTGTGGATGTTCGTGGGACCTCGTACGTCGATAATCATACAGGACGATCCGCTTTTCTTCCTCATGTGCCCCTGTACGATATACCCACATATAGGACTTACTGCCAGCTTTTCTGCCATCTTTGCTTACCTCGAATGGTGTTTCATCCGCATGCAGTATATCCTGTTTGATCATTTCTTCTTTTAACCTATCGTAGAAATGTATCAAATAGTTGTCGGATGCTTGGATCATCCAATTGGCCATGGTCGATCGTGAAATGTTGATCTGGTTTTTTTGGTATGTCTTTTCTTGTCTATATAACGGTACGGCATTGACATATTTGCCCCATATGATAGATGACACCAGTGATGGGGTAGCGATACTGTTTGGCCATAGTTCTACAGGCTTCTGTGCTCGTATGATTGTCTGGTTGTCTTTTGCGGCGTATACACCAATTTTATAAGTGACCGCTTCGAAAGATGCTGGTATATGTTCCAACTTAGTTATGATCTGATATGGCAGTCTCTTCCATCCGCTCTTGCCAAAGCTTTCATTCAATTCTTCTTCGGATAGTTCGATATATTCTTCACGGTGGTTCGTGATCTTCTGGATGTCTAATGCCCGCTTTCCTTTTGTCTTCTTCCTTGTTCCAACTGTTCAAAGATTCTAGAGCTCTGTTTCTCTGTACTTCTGCCAAAGCTTCTTTGATTCATGATCTTGATCTGTTCACTAAGAAGTTTGATAGTAACTTCCAGACTCTCTACGCTACTTTGCATACTCATAAAGAGCTTTATGATGATGTCCTTTGGCAAGCTTTCTACTTCTTCCTCACTTAGTTTTTTCATTTCCATAGCTTATGTATAAACCATTATGAGGGTGCTGTCAAATGTGGAAAACCTTGATTTTCCACACAAATATTTTACTGGTACCAGCGCATATCTATGGCGTAATAAAAAGGCACGTATCAAGCAGTTTGGGGTCTGGAGTGTAGAAATTCATCTACTGCTTTTTATATACCTTATACGCCATCTATAGGCCTATCTTCTTAATAAAAGTTGTGGATAACTTTTTTACAGTATCATCTTTCGTTCTACTTTTTGAATTGTCTTCCTCTGTGTGATTGCCATGCCTTCAAGCAGCCAATGATACTGTTCGATACTAATGTTCTCTATGTCTTCTGTCTTTCTGGGCCATTGGAATCTTCCTTCCTCCAATCGTTTATACAATAATAGGAATCCGTCCGCCTCCCAAAGCAGTCCCTTCATACGATTAGTCTTTCTTCCGCAAAACAAGAATAACGTTCCTTCATCAAAAGGGTCTAGGGAAAAATAGTCCTGAATGATCGAAGCCAAGCCATCTATTCCATTTCTTAGATCTGTGTATCCACATGCGATATAGATCTTCTTAAAACCACAATACTCTTTAAGCATGGGATACCGCCTGAATGATCTTTATAGTAATAGTTCATCTGAAATATCTTCATCGATCTCTATCTGATGATTGCCCAATTGAATGTGTGCAGAACCATGTCGAATAGGTTTCTTCAATTCTTGAAATGTAACATCTGATGATGGTGGTAATGTCACGGGCAAGACATCCATATGATTACCGACTTCTTGCGCCAAGTGGTTACGCAACTTTCGGTGATAATACCAATATTGTTTTTCGTTGATTCCATGTTCGTTACACCACTGTGGAACAGATTGACCACTTGTTTTGCATTCCATAATAATTGATACCCATCGCTGTGCCTTTAGCTCTGCTGCTGTCATTATCATAAAATAATCACCCCCCAACCCTCACGATTCTTAAGGGTTCTAGGGTGATTATGACATGGTTTAAGATTGATATACAGGTACTACCTATTTAGCGTTTACCCTAAATCGTAATAACCCCCAAAGTTATATTTATTATAAAATGAATCCGGACACATCACAACAAATGTAAAAAATGCATGATGATGCATCACACATTTTTAAGGCACTCAAAAATCCGTCGGGGTTGGGGCGGCCCTCCGAAATTTCTAGGGGTCAAATTTTGAACTCTTTTTTTACAATTCAGGGATACCCTCCAAATTTACTCGGGGTCTCAGCTAATAAAAAATATGATTGACCCACGACTGATTTCGCTTAAGTTTAATAATTATCCTTCAGGAAATAAATCTTGAATTGCAGCATCTATTTTCTTGATGCCACAATTATTCCCTTGATATGCAAGAAAATCTTGCTGTGGCTGAGTAGACTTAAAGTAATTATTAAATGTGAACTCTTTGTTTTCATTTTCCTTTCTTTCCCTTGCTGCAGCAATTAAGTTAGAAAGGATTACTTTTGCTTCTGCCAACTTCTCTTCTGGCAAATTAGTTATATCTAAATCCGATGATCTTATTTCATCTAGTAAATAAAGAATAAAATACTGTGCATGTTCATAGTATAATTCATTTTTAAAATAATCTTTAACAACGCTTTCTTTAAATTTAAATATTTTATAAGTATGATTAAACATTTCTTTTAAATGTAGAATATTATCCTTTGAAGCTAATAGCTGATATTTCTGATTATTGTAAGCTTTCGAAAAAATACCAACATTTTTCTTCACAGCCTTTGCATCAGATGGTCTCTTTAGATAAATAGAAACCCATATTTGCAGTAAGTCATTAAATTTAACTATTTCAGTTCCTTTCATAAATATTTCATTTAGAAGTTCACCTTCTTTAACCTTTAAATAGATTCCTTTTGTTCCAAAATCTTTCACAAGTTCCTTAAATAATTCTCTATTAGCCAATAAGTCTAGTTCATCGATACTATTCGACTGATTACTTGCACGAGCAATTTCGAGTATCCATTTATTTTTATTTTCATTATTAGGTATTTCTATAAACTTGACCAATACCTCTACTTTTTCTAGTTGGCTCTTAGTCTTTGCATATTTAAAGATTGTAGATATTGTCTGTTGTCCATTAACTATTACAGGATTCTTTATAATAATAGATTTTTTATCTGGTTGAACCTCTAAATTTTCACAAACAATTACTGCACCATTATTTTTTGATAAAAATGTACATGCACTATTTTCAATAGTATCTTTAATTGATTGATTCACATCTGTTTTATCTAAAAAGCCTCTAACATTCCCCGAAAATAACCGAGACAATTCAAAGTTGTTCTTAAATTCCGAATCAATTAAATTGTGAATCTCTTTTGCATCTAACACCAATACCGCAACCTTAGATTTTGTATACTTTATTGGGTCCGACATTGTTTTTGGAGATAATCTTATTCTTGTATCATTTGCTTCTCCGTTTAAGATTTTACGTCGTATTTCATTTACTTTATTTAAAATATCTTCAAAACTTACATATTTATAATTAACACTATTATTAACATTATTTATATTATGAAACTCAATATCAAAGTGCTGTTTAATCATTTCAATTGTTTTCTTTTTTGCTCCTGCACAGACAAAAACATTATATTTTAATGAAGCATTTTCATATTTCTTTTTCAAGTCTCGAATTAAATTAATTAATTTTTTTAATGATTTATAACCATCAACTAAGTTATCATTAAGTTGAACTAGGTATTTATTGACACTAGAAAAAAATAAGCTAATCTCATTAACACTCACCTCTTCTGTATGCTTTGCTTGTAAAACATTGACAACAATTTCATCTTCCGATCCTTTAATAAAATATCCATCAATTTTTCCGTCTTGACCATTACTAGCATATCCACCATTATTAGTATGCGTTGCGTTCCAACAGTAATCTTTAGCATAATATGGTGATACATCAAATACAGTTGTACAAGATAGCAATTCAAATGCTAAATCCCTTCTTTGTTTAATACTTTCCTTATCATTCTTTAAATCTAAAATTGAAAAGTGATTACCAAATAAATCTAAAACATCATCTAGTTTTTTAAAAGTCATACTCTTCCCCCTTCAGTACCAGAACTCTCGTTTTTACTTTACCATATTCATTAATTTTAATTTATGCCAAATAAAACCTTCCACTTCTTCTAGTCTAATAAATTGTAAATCTATACTGGCTTAATTCATTGTAGAACCATTGGAATTACGGTTAAATACACTTGATATCAAAAAATAGAACACCATTTCTAACTTATGCACCTTCTAATCTTCAAATTTATTCTTTATCTATTATATCATCACCATTATCTATAACATTAATATCAAAATAGAAATTAACCCTATGTTTTTCCCAATAAATTCTAACTCCTTCTACGATCGTTTGGCATAGTTTTATTACATTAATCCTATAGTTTATCGATTTACTACTTACCTTCCCATCAACAATCACATCAACTTTAGTTAGTATGTCATAATAAAACCGACTTTTCTTTTTCCCAACTTCCAGTTCAAAATTATTTATCCTACATGAATCATTTTTAATTTTATTAGTATTAATACTAATAGAACCTTGATGTAAAAATGAACAGCGTAACTCATATACTACTTCTCCACTTAAATATGTTCCACCTATATCCTTATCTCTCCAAGGACCATTATCCAAAATACAAATATTTTCTTGATACCATTTTATATATTTTTCTTTATTATTGTTTATTGAAAGTCCAAACTCTGCTTTTGCACAGATATCTGGTAAAGTTAGGGCTAATGACAGAGCCGCCATATACGCACCAGCATCTAATGCTTTATTTATATCATTTATCATTCTATTGATCATAATTATTATCTTCTCTAATTTATTTTCCCATGTAATTAATTCTTTTTAACACGATAATTAAGATTTTGATATACCGGTGATTCTTCTCCTACTAAAGCAAGTTTACTACCCGCATAACTTTCATCATAGTTATAACTCGGCTCTTCATGCATGGATAAATCAGCATCTCCAATACCATAGAATCTATCAAAGAATGCTCTAAACTTATCGATTACTCGTTGCTTTTTTTCTGACCGTTTAGCATCAAACCAACTCATTGGAGGAAGTAGACTATCAATATCTTTTCCACTAGTCTTCACTTCACCATTAAGCAAACAACTTTCCAAGAATTTTCTTGTTTCTTTTTCTTTTAGATTTTCTTCTGTAATAATCTGCATTAATTGTTGTTCTTTTGCTTCCGCGATGAATTTATGCCATTCACTCATGATGTCATCAATATCGTTGATACCAGCGATGAATGTTTCAATAAGTTCTCTCTTACTTCTTATTTGTGGTGATGCTTGAATTGCCTTCTGAATTGTCACGAGTACTTCTCTATCCTGACAATGAGAATCATGATACTTCTGTACTAGTAAGAGGATATAATCGATATTGATTTCTATGTGCCTCAACAATTCAATTTCAAATACAATATCATCATTGATATCTTCTTTTTTCTCATCAGATTTTTGATTCTTCCAATCATCATACAAGTCCTGATATCTACCCAAATAATCTTGCAAATCACGTTCGGATAAAATTTCCTTCCCTGCAAACTCATCAAAAGATAAAAGGATATTACGCATACGTAAAATATTTCCAAATAACTTAATAAATTGTTTTTGATTATTTTCGCCTATAATTTGAGTCATTGTTAATGGATATTTCTCACAGAGTTCACTAATCAAATCAACATATCCTACATGGTATCGATGGTCACTTCCTTCATACCCATAATAGTAATCATTAAATGTATGCAGTAATACAATTCCACCTGCATCCTTATCACCAAATAACGCTATCGCATCATCTACTCTTGTCTGTAAGTTTCTAAAACAAACAACATTACCCGCCGCTTTTACACTATTTAAGATTCGGTTAGTACGACTAAACGCCTGTAGTAAACCATGCATTCTTAAATTCTTATCAACCCATAATGTATTTAATGTTGTCGCATCAAAGCCTGTTAAAAACATATTTACTACAATTAGTAAATCTAGTTCTTTATTCTTCATTCGCAATGATACGTCTTTATAATAATTTTGGAAACTATCACCATCTGTAGAATAGTTAGATTTAAACATCTCGTTGTAGTCTTTCATTGCATAATCCAAGAAATCTCTTGATGTTTGATCTAAAGCAGATGTATCGTCTATATTCTCATCACATAATAAACCATCTGGTTCATACTCATTAGGAGAATAGCTAAAGATAGTTGCTATATTAATCTTCTTAGTTGGATTCGCTGCCATTTGTCTCTTAAACTCTTCATAGTAGAGTTTTGCCATTGGAACTGAATTCACACAGAAAATAGAGTTAAACCCATTGATACGTTGTTTCTGCTTAATCTCTTTAATTGCGCCTAATCTAGCAGAAGCAATTTCATCAATATTCATAATCTTATTGAAATTATAAGTACGTGTTCCACGATAGGTTTTCTTATCAAAGTTATCTAAGATATATTCAGTGACTAATGAGATACGTTCTGGCGCCATATACGCTTTCTCACGGTCTATGTCCCATACCTGCTCATCTTTCATACCTTCATCCTTATCCATTGTTTTAATGTAATCCACATGGAAAGGAAGAACGTTCCTATCATTAATCGCATTAACTATTGTATATGTATGTAATTGATCACCAAATGCTTGCTCTGTTGTGCATAGTTTTGGATCACGTACTGCACCTGCATTTGCCCCAAAAATTGGAGTACCTGTAAATCCAAATAAATGATATTTTTTAAAGTTTTTCGTAATCGCTCGATGCATTTCACCAAACTGACTGCGATGACATTCATCAAAGATAATAACTAAATGTTTTTGATAAATTGGATGATCAGGATTCTTCTTAACAAAAGTAGATAGCTTCTGAATCGTTGTAATGATAATTTTAGCATTATCATCTTCCAACTGTTTCTTTAAGACTGATGTAGAACGATTACTATTAGCTGACCCCTTTTCAAATCGATCGTATTCACGCATGGTTTGATAGTCTAAGTCTTGTCGGTCTACAACAAATAATACCTTCTCAATATATGGAAGTGTAGTTGCTAAACGAGCAGCTTTAAAAGATGTCAGTGTCTTACCTGATCCAGTAGTATGCCAAATATATCCACCACCTGCAGCACTGCCATATTTTTTATAATTAGTAGCTATCTCGATACGATTTATAATACGTTCCGTTGCTGTAATCTGATATGGACGCATGACCAGCAACATTTCTTCCGATGTAAACACACAATACTTTGTTAAGATATTCAATATTGTGTGTCTAGCAAAGAATGTCCGTGTAAAGTCAATCAAATCAGAGATAATGTTATTCTTCGCATCAGCCCAATAAGAAGTAAACTCAAAACTATTAGACGTCTTTTCTTTCTTAGATTTAGCTAAATTACCACCCGTATTATAACGTGTAGTATTTGAATAATATTTAGAGTTTGTACCATTTGAGATAACAAATATCTGTACATACTCAAATAGTCCATAGCCCGTGCTAAAGGAATCACGTTGATATCTTTCAACTTGATTGAATGCTTCACGAATTGGAATACCACGTCTCTTTAGTTCAATATGTACAAGTGGAAAACCATTTACAAGAACAGTTACATCATAGCGATTGTCATGTTTTGCACCATATTCTTTACTAACTTCATACTGGTGAATTACTTGTAAATAGTTATGATGAATATCTTTCTTGTCTAGCAAGATTATGTTCTTCGATGTACCATCGTCACGTTTTAATACTTGTATATAATCCTCTTGAATCTTTCGTGTTTTTTCTTTGATACCTTCGTTTGGATTAGCAACACTTTCCACTAAGAATCGTTTCCATTCTTTGTCGGTGAAAGAATAATTATTCAATTTTTCGAGTTGTTTTCGTAAGTTAATAACGAGCTCATCTTCAGTATGCAACGAAAGATATTCATAGCCTTGTTCTTCAAGCATATGAATAAACTCATTCTCAAGTGCAGCTTCACTTTGATAACTATCAGAGCGTCTCTTTACAGGCTCATATTCAGTTACTACTGTATTTTCGTTAGTTTGAGCTACGATATTAAAATACGACATAACACTATCCCCTTATTAATTATTCTTGCTTCATTTTAAAGGTTAGAAGCTTATCCCTATAATATTCATATTGTTTTTTACGTGCTTCGATTTCAGCAGGAATGCCTGCACTAATACTATTAGTAATATCATTAAATCTATCTAAAATTTTGACTATCTCATCTTGCTTTTCACGAGAAGGAAGTTGAATAATAATATCTAACAGACTGCTTGGAGTTACCTCAATAACCTTAGTACCGTGAGTTAACTTAATTTTCTGATTATAGAAATGATTAGTATGGAAAAAATAACTTAAATATTTTGGATTTTGATTATGATGAATAATCGCAGTATGCCCACTAATCGCAATTTCTTCATGTCCTAACCAAGCTGTGCAGGAACATACATCATCTATATTTTCACTTGTAACAGCCATGATAATATCACCCATTACAGCATGTTTTGATTTATGAAAGTCAAATTCATTCAAATGTGTGATAACTTTTGATGTAGCAATCCCATAATGTGTATATATTTGTCCATAATGAATACAAGGATATCCATCATTAACAAAATCTTTTTTCTGAAAATTTCCGCCTCTAGTAATAGTAGCAATATCAGATAACAATACACTCGCATAACCAAATGCATATTGGAACAACTTAATTAGATTCTGTCTGTCTGTCTGTCTGTCTGTCTGTCTGTCTGTCTGTCTGTCTGTCTGTCTGTAAGGATGCTATGGCCTGTTTGAACAAATGTCAAGAGCTGATCACGATAAAATTCATATTGTTTTTGCCGAGCTTCAATCTCTGCAGGTAAACCAATATTTAAGTCAGTACAGATAGCCTCAAAGTTATCCAAGATATTTGCAAAACGTTCTTGAATATCTAAACTTGGCAAAGGTATTTTAATTTGTTCCAGTGACGGGATATTCGAATGGACAACTTTACTTTTAACTTTTCCTTTACTTTTTTGCTCTTTTGCCATGGCTGTGTTTAATACATGTGCTAAATATCGGGGATTCTGAGAGTGTTTCATAACCACAATATCACCACCAGCCAAACACTTCTCATTTCCTAAGTAAGCAATTGATTTTGCAATATCTTCTACATTCTCCCCGGTGATTGCAAATAAAATATCTCCATATTCGAAATACTTTGGACTCGAAACAAATTCTAACTTCGTGTGTGAGATACACTTCTGAAAAGAAGTATTATAAATTGAATATATTTCCCCATATCTAACACATGGTATTCCTTCGTCAGTTACCTGGTCCTTTTTGATTCCTGACCCACGATACATGCTTGTGGCTATATCTTTTAGTGCAACCGTAGGAATTAAATAATCTAATGTTAATAATTTATCCCTATAATACTCGTACTGTTTTTTTCTTGCTGTAAGCTCTGCTGTAAGCTCTGCTGTAAGCTCTGTAAATTTATCTAGAATATAAACTATTTCATTCTGAACTTTGAGTGGCGGAATAGGAATTTCAAATTCTTCAATCATCGGTTTTCTAATTGAAGTTACTGTAGCAATTACAGCCTTTTTATTGATAAATGACTTGAACTCCGAAAACATATAGTAATATAAGAACTTTGCATTCAGTTTTTTTGATGTAATATGAATTCGATATGCTCTTTGATGTAATGCATATTTTCCACTCACAAAATGAAATATTTCTCCAACTCCACCTTCTCCAGGAATCACAATAGCTGTCTCATCATATTCATATTTATTAATTCTTAATATATCTTTTGAACGCACATAAAATGGGTATTTACCATTTTCATCCGCATTCCTCCTATCAGATTTCCCAGTAGTTATTTCAGCTAAAACTTTTAAGTTTAAAAAATCTACTCCATTAGGACATCGATCGTTAATTAAATCTTTAATATCACTCATGATCTCCCTCGATTTCTAATATTATCTTATCTATTTCTAATCGTAATTTATTTTCTCGCTCGACTATTTCTGCAATTTGTTGATTAAGAACTTTTATATCTATTTTTTCTCTCGTATCTTCTTTTTCTACATATGTTGATACTGATAAGTTGTAGTCATTTTCTTGAATTTCTTCAATAGATGCAAGTTTCGCAGTATACTGAACATCTTTTCTTTCTGTAAAGATATTTACAATCTCATGAATATTATCTTCAGTCAATCTATTATTATTTGTAACTTTTACATATTTTTGAGATGCATCAATAAACAGTGTTGTATTGTCCTTTTTGCTCTTCTTTAAAACCATAATGCATGTTGCAATACTTGTTCCAAAGAATAAGTTACTTGGCAGCTGAATAATACAATCTACAAAGTTATTATCAACTAGATACTTGCGAATCTTTTGCTCTGCTCCTCCTCTATAGAAAATCCCAGGGAAGCAAACAATAGCAGCTGTACCTGATGAGGATAACCAGCTCAATGCATGCATGATAAAAGCTAAATCAGCCTTACTCTTAGGGGCTAAAACTCCCGCAGGTGAAAATCTACCATCATTAATCAATAATGGATTATCATCCCCATCCCATTTAATGGAGTATGGAGGATTAGACACAATTAGTTCGAATGGTTCATCATCCCAATGTTGTGGGCTAGTTAAAGTATCTTCACAGGCAATATTAAACTTATCAAATTCAATGTCATGTAAGAACATATTAATACGACATAAGTTATATGTAGTGATATTAATTTCCTGACCATAGTACCCATTACGAACACCATCTTTACCTAATACTTTTTCAGCTTTTAAAAGTAATGAGCCTGATCCCTCTCGTGTCAAGCGACTGACACAAAATATATTGTCTATTTTTAGATAGCAAAAAGAGAGTGATTTCTCACTCCCTCTTGCGTCTATTTCCATATGATTTTTTGAACTATACTGCCTTCACAGATAACCGACTCAACATACTTTTCCATAAGTTCTCGTGTAAGTTCATTATCTGTTACTACTTCTGTTTCGTTAGAAGATAGTTTTATCTTTTCTTCTAGCTTACTAATTTCATTATCTATCTGATTTTTACTTTCTACAAACTTAACTTTCGTCATTTTCCCAAGTTTATATTTTTCAAAATCAGACATCTTTTTTGCCTGAAGCTTTTCTATCTTTTTCTCTATATCTTTAATGCTTATTTTTTCTTTGAGCTTTACTTCTACTTCACCATATTTCTCTTTAATAAGCGAAAGCACCTGTTCCTCTAATTTATCAACTCTTGAGTTTTTATGTTCAACATTATTACACTTGCAGATCCTACAATGAAAATACTTGTGTATTCTCATGCTTCCATCCGGTCGTTTAAACTTTGATTGAGTAAGTCCCAGAATATGGTTACAAGTAGGACATCTTGCGAAGCCTTGTAATGGGGAATGCTTTCTCCATGTATAGTCAGTATTTTTCCCTTTTAAGAAACTATTATTTTCTTTGATAGCTTGAACCCTTTCAAACTCTTCTCTTGAAACGATAGCTTCATGGTGGTCATAAACTCTACCCCATTCTTCTTTAGGATTAAATTTAAAACTACCAGGAGTCAATACCGACTTTTCTTGCATATTGAAGACATAAGTGCCTGTGTAATTTTCATTGGATAAAATATCTACCACTGTACCATTTGTCCATGTTGGTGCATCTCTTGTATCTGATGATACTATGTTATATTCATAATCCATATTTGTAAGTTCTTTTTTACGTTCGTTTGGTGTTGGTATATTCTCTTCATTCATAACTGCTGCAATCTTTCTTGATGCAAGTCCTGTAAGTGCTAAGTCATATACCTTCCTCACAATCCAAGCTGTCTTATCATCAATAATGATGTTGTGCTTATCATCTGGATCTTTCATATAACCAAATGCTGGACTCCATGCAAGAAACTTTCCTTGCTTCTTAAGTTCTGTAGTAACTGTCTTTACTTTCTGCGAAATATCTTTTGTATAAAAGTCATATAGCAAACCTTTAAACTGAATATCAAGGTCTGTTCCATTCCCTTTTTCCTTATCACTATCATAGCCATCATTAATCGCAATAAATCTAATACCAAGAAAAGGAAATATATTCTCCAGATAATCACCGAGCGAAATATAATCCCTCATAAATCTCGATAAGTCTTTTACAATTATGGCATTGATTTTACCATTCTTAACTCCTTCTAGCATTCTTTGAAAAGATGGTCTTTTCTCATTTGTACCTGTATATCCGTCATCAATGTATTCTTCTCTTTGAAAACTTTTAAATTCATCATTTCTATCAAGAAAATCATTCAGGAAATACCTTTGATTGATGATACTTTCGCTCTCATCTTTCTTCATCTGATCTTCTACAGATAATCTAATGTAAAGTGCAATTTTACTCAATATTAACACCTCCCATCAAACTATCCATATTAAATTTAAAGATTATTTCAAAGTTATGATTGCCATAGACAATTATCTTTTCCACTAAGCTATGAATTAAATCAGATGGTAATTTTTCAACCTTTTTTGCCGAAAATACGTCCTTAATCCACTTAATAGATATTTTCTTATCCCTTTCAAGGTCTTTTACAACCTTTTCAATAGCAATAACTTCATTATTGATTGTTGCAATATGGCTAAGAGTAATCTCTCTTTTAAGGCTATATACTTCCCTATCAATCTTGCCTAAGCTATATTCTTCATAAGCTTTTTGAATTAGGAATTCTTCCTTCTCTGTCTTAATTTTAAGCTTTGAAATATCTTCGTTTAGCTTATCTATACTTTCAAAAAACCTAGCAGACACTCTTTCTATTAGCTTTGCCTTGCTTGTAGCCTTAGTAATAAACTCTGCTACCTTTTCAGACATTGCCTTATCAAGCTCTCTTTCCATAATAAATACTCCTACTTCGTTATCTATCTTGCCTGTGCAAGTATCGTTTTGAAAAGAGTAATAAAGCCTATCATGGTTTGTCCCGTAAATTCTGGTTCTTCGATAAAGTTCCTTACCTGTTGCATTATTAAAAATCAAGCCCTTATATCTATTCTCATAATCTCTTTCAAAGTTATGCATCTCTGCACCAAAAGCATTGTTCTTTAATCTATTTGCTCGCCCTTGCAGCACTTTTTCAAAGTCTTCTTTTGAGATAATAGGTTCATGAGCATTTTCATATATAATATGCTGGCTTTCATCTACAAATTGTTGCTTCATTCCTTTTGCAAGATTTTGTTGCTTAACGCCTTGCACCAAAGTTCCTGTATAAGTTCTATTAGTAAGCATTTTGGAAATAGTACCTTTATTCCACTGCGGATCACCATCCCGTCTATAAATTCTACCTGTTTTGTAATAGACCATTCCTGTAGCATAACCCATAGTATTAAAGTGTTTTGCAACCTCATATTGGCTTTTCCCTCCAAGTGTTAGTCGGAACATTTCTTCAACAATGAATCGAACATTCTCATCAACTTCTAACTTCTGTCCCTCTTTTAATTTCACTACCTTATATCCATAGGGCGGAACAGAACCAATAAAATATCCATTTCTTGCCCTATTATGTTTGCTTGTCTTTATCTTTACAGAAATGTCTTTAGCATACATATCATTGACGATATTCTTAAGAGTTACTTCAAATGACTTCTTTGAGTCTAAATCCTTAACGGTATCAACCTTATCATTAACAGAAATAAACCTTACTCCCAAGAACGGAAATACCTTGTCTATGAGTCTTCCCATCTCAAGATATTCTCTTCCAAGTCTTGATAAGTCCCTTATGATAATACAATTAATTCTTCTTTCACGAATATCTTGCATCATTTCCTGGAACTGTGGTCTTTCAAAATTTGTCCCACTATATTCATAGTCTGTGTAAATATTTACGACTTTGATATTTTCCTTTAAAGCATACTCTTTACAACAAAGCACCTGTGTTTCGATAGACGATGATTTCTCACGCCATTCTTCTTTTCTTTCACTGGATAATCTTGTATATACTCCTGCTTTATAGAATACTTTTTGTGCTTGTTCTTCGTTTTTTCTTATATATCTTTTGGAAGTCCTTGCCATTAACAAACACCTCCAACTGCAAGCTTAGGTTCAACTCTTTCTAAATGCTCACCAAATAACTTGCCCATTGATATTAGTCTTGCATTATGTGTATCCTTAGCTTCGACCTTATCACTATCTACAATCGCTTGAAGCAGATTCACTGTTTCAATATTGTTGAAGACAAAGTTAATTGCATTATCCTCTCCAATCTCAATACGATCTATAAAAGACACTAAAGACAATCGATTCAGTTCACCATTTTCAGGATTAGGAACTATCTCAGAAACGAAACTACCTTTATCGTTTATCTTCATTTTCAGTTCATCTACGATATTTTGCTTTGTAATAATTTGTTTCTCAATTTCTCTAATCTTGATAAGATAATTTTTTCTAAATCGTTCAAATTCCTCAGTCGTAATAAGTTCTTCTTCTAAATCCATGTAAAGAGATTGTCTAAGTCTTTCATGCTTTCTTTTTTCTGCATATAATGACTCAAAATCAACTTTTAATTTAAACTTTGACACATCTATTTCGCTAACTTTTTTAAGCAGTTCATTGTACTTAGATAGATATTCATTTAATGCATGAATAGTTGCATGAGTAACATAGTCTTCTTTTACACTATGTCTTGAACACTCTCCAGCATTGTTATATTCAGAGCAAATGTAGAAAATCTTATCTCTTACTTTTCGCCTAATCATAGGACTTTCACAATCTTTGCAATAAAGCATACCTGATAATATATATGGCTTATCTTTAGACTGTTTCACATCACGAAGTAGCATTTTGTTTGCAAGTGCAAAGATGGATTTTGATACTATGCTTTCATGAGCATTTTCTATTGTTATCCAGTCTTCTTTGGAAACATCGACTTCGTGCTTTGATTTATAATTTAACTTTGTGGTTTTTCCTTGTTCCAGGACACCAATATAAACCTTATTTGAAATAATACGGTTTACCATCTTAGCATCCCACTTTGCTTTTTTCACAACAAAACCAGTATTGAAGTTATCACCATTATTTTCTTTGTGCTTTGATGGTGTAACTGTTCCAATACTGTTTAGAAAGTCGGCAATAGCCTTTGAGGAATAACCCTCTATTTTCATATTAAATATTCGCTCAATGATATGAGCTACTTCTGTATCAACTACAAGCTGATGTTTGTTCTTATCATCTTTCTTATATCCAAAAGGAGCAAATGATCCAATAAACTCGCCATTCTTCCTTTTCACCTCTTTTGATGATTTCACTTTCATAGAAATATCTCGACAATAACTGTCATTGATAAAATTTCTAATTGGAAGTATTAAATGTGTATCACTAACATCTGCATTATCACTATCATAGTTATCATTTACAGATATGAAGCGAATACCTTTTTCAGGAAATATCTTTTGCAGATACTTCCCAGACTCAATATAATCTCTACCAAAACGAGATAAGTCTTTTACCATAATGATAGAAAACTTTCCTTTATTCAGGTCATCAATCATATTCTTGAAATTTGGACGCTCAAAATTAGAACCACTATATCCATCATCTACATATTCATAAGATAGATCTATGTTCTTTTCTTTAGCGTAAGATTTGATTATTTGTCTTTGATTTGAAATAGAGTTACTTTCATTACTGTCCCCATCTTCTCTTGAAAGACGAAGATACATACACGCAGTATTTCTCATAACAATCCTCCTAAAATGATATTTTGGCAAATAGTCATTTCGGAAGATTACTTCTACCACCTATATTTTACCGCACCCTATTTCTCTTTGTCAGCCCCTCAAATTCTGACACAAGATTTACATAGATACATCTCAACAATATCAAGTAAATCAAGCTTTTCACTTTCGCTCGTAGAGTAGGTTATTTTCTTAGAATAATCATCGGCTATTTGCTTCTTATCCTTATCTTTCTTAACTTCTTTTTTCTTATTCATAGTCTTAACCTCACTATTTTTATAATAAGTTTTATGACATTGGTAGGTGCATTGGCTGCTACATTGGAATCTCACCACCGCCCCTTATTAAGACGAGCCGGCTTAAACTATTGAAGTATCATTATCACCATTCGTATCACAGAGATAGATTGCCACACCTATCCTTTATGTATTCCTATTTATCGCTCTTTTTCTTTTATCCTTGGCACTTACCAGTATTCATTTAAACCAATTTCTCAGCAGAAAAGTCTTGGCGTAGGTCATAATTCTCCACAAATGGATAACGTCCCACCTTGGTCTATTCAGTTGTCAAAGATCAATTAGCTTTCTGCTATGTAGGATTCTTTGCTTAATAACGGAATAGATTTTCTCTTCTACCTCAAAAGCAAAAAGGATAAATTTCCCCCTACACTTTAATAGTGAAAATTTATCCCTCTTGGTAACCAGATTTATGAAATTTTAAAAAAAAGAAAAGCACCCACTATTTACAAGTAGATACTTTTCAATACCATTAACATTTAATTTCTAAGTACTTATCATTTGCTACGATTAGTTTCTTATAATAATCATCATAGCTTTTACTAAATTTTCTAATAAGTGGAATCGCAATTTCATAATACTTGTTGTCTTTCATAAAGTTTTGTAATTTATCTTGAATTTGCTTCATTAGGCTCTTTTGATATTCTTCACTGTTTTTATATTCTTCATATTGAGAAATAGTATTATCATTTTCTTTTAGCCATTTTTCAACATTTTCAATAGCGTTAATTTTATCTTTATTAACTTTTTTTAGTATCTGCATATCAAAAGTAGAACTTATCTTTTCAATATAATTTTGCTCATCCTTACTTAACTGAAATAATGGTAAATTATCTAAGTAATCTACATATTTTTCAAATGCTTCTTCCTCATCTTTTCCTAATGATTCATTTAAAAATGGTTGATATGCTGCAAATAACATTTGTCCAAAATATCCTGGAAATAATCTCTCTAATCTTTCGTAGATTGATTCCTCTGCTTCAATCAATTTAATTTTTTCATTTATAAGTTCCTGATTTTCACCTTTAACTACAAGTTCAAGGACTTCTTTTCTTTTCTCTTCAACATCTAATTGATGTTGCTTTCTTCTTAAAACAGATGATAATGCACTAATGCCAGTGGTTAGATACCCTTCTATTTCAGTTACACTAATTCCAAGTTTTCTAAATAAAGATATTTGAATTAAAACCTCTAAATCATTCTCGCTGTAATCTCTATAACCGTTTTCAGTTTTTTGAGGATTTATAAGTCCTTTCTCCTCATAATATTCAATTGCTTTTCTTGTTAAACCTGTTTTGTTTTGAATTTCATTTCTTAACATGGTTTGCCACCTCCTTTAATTAAAAGATAGCACTGTCCCCAACGGACAGGTCAAGCAAAAAACTTACTCGTATTTTTTTCTTTTTTATAGCCAAATAAATTAATCTTATTATCGGAATACATATCATACAAAAGACTACAAGCGATGGAATTTTAGGCATATTAATCACCTCCACTAAAACAACTTAAATTTAGCAATTATAAATAAAACAATTGCAACGATAAAAAGAATACATGCTCTTTTTACTGAAAACCCATAAATTTTTTCAGGATTTCTTTTATCATATTTTATTTGCTTTAAGTCTCCTACTTTCGTATTCATAGAAACCTGTATTCTGTTACTAGATATATATTGTTTACCATCAACTAAGTACATAAAATTTGCCCATTTGGAATTTCCTTTTTTCACAGCCTCCGGATTTGGTTGCCATATAGATACAACCTCTGCTTTTACATAATCTGTATTACTTTTATACAAAAAAGAGGACATTTGCTGTCCCCTCGTTATACAATCAATTCACCACAAAAATCATGAAAGAAGGTTAAACAAATGTCCCATAATGATTCTATCCTAAATATTCTTGGAATTAAAGATAAAAATATTAAAATTATTTCTGTTGAAGAAGCTGAACACAACAACGATTCTGTTAAAGAGTATATAACGCTAATAACAGCTACTCTTTCTTATCCGATTAATCGTTGTCGTAACTGTGGCTTTCCCACAGTTAATAAGGATGGCTTTCGCAAAACTCATGTACGACTGGCAAGTTTAAATGGGAGAAGATATGAACTAGAGCTTCGTAAACAACGCTATAAATGTAAATCATGCCATACTACTTTTGGTGCTATTACTAATTTAACCAAAGAAAATCAAACCTTATCCAGTGATCTCAAAAATCAAATCATGCTTTTAGCTCGTAAAGGCTTATCTGGTCAGCTTATTGCTGAAATGTGTCACTGCTCTCCTAGCAGTGTTCGTCGAACAATCTTAGAGCGCATGGAACCACACTATCGTGTGGCTAAGTTGCCTAAGCATCTATGTTTTGACGAGTTTCGTTCAATTAAGTCTGTGATGTCCTTTATCTGTTGTGACGCTGAAACCCACCAAATTGTCACAAAGTTACAGGATCGTCTATCACCTACCATTGTTGATTATTTTGAAAGTCGTTATTCAAAAGCCGAACGCGAATGCGTTCAATCAGTTGTAATTGATTTAAATGCTCAATATCAAAGTTTTATCTATCGCCTTTTCCCTAATGCCAATATCATTATTGATCGCTTCCACCTTGTACAATTAGCTGGTCGCGCTTTGGACAATTGTCGTATCTCTATCCTAAAGCAACTTGATAAACAGAGCCAAGAATATAAAATTATGAAGTCACATTGGAAGCTATTCCATAAAAAAGCTGAAGATCTTCACCCTGAAGAAGTAGTTTTTCTTCGCGGCGTTAAACAATATATGACTCGCCAAAATGCTGTTGATCTCATTACTAGTAAATTTTCCAAGTTCGCTGAAGTATACCAAACTTACCAAGATATCACGAAAGCCCTAAACGAGCGCAATAGTGAATTACTAGAGTCAACCATCTTAGACTACCAAAAAACCAATACAGAAATGGATACTGCTATTCAAACCCTTCGTCAAAACAGAAAATATGTCTTAAATAGCGCTAAATTTGAATACTCTAATGGTCCTTTAGAAGGCATCAATCGCAAAATCAAAACCCTAAAACGAACTTGTTATGGTTTTGCCAATCAAAAATTTTTCTTTTTAAGAATCGATTGTATTTTTTCGTAAAAAAATACCCCCTACATTTTCGTAGGAAGTATTTTTAGTCAACCATACCAGTTGACAGATATCCCACTTAGGACATTTTCCTACAAGGGGTCCCGAGCGCTTAGTGGGAATTTGTACCCCTTATCGATACAAATTCCCCGTAGGCGCTAGGGACCTCTTTAGCTTCTTGGAAG
>ERZ773003.201-NODE-201-length-47910-cov-4.216759_pt1 | contig 47910 bp, 30 predicted proteins | sample MGYA00580668_ERZ773003 | MGnify/ENA primary metagenome ERZ773003 (study PRJEB29015, sample SAMEA2738002) | human oral metagenome | biome: human oral; feature: human-associated habitat; material: dental | place: China | collected 2126 ...
GTCATGTCCTGTAGCAGGTCTGTTGTTTTATGTGTGGTATCGGAATGCGTATGTGAAGATTACGCGTACGTATGTGTTGCGTCGTGATTTATTGAGGCGTGTTCAGAAGGTTCATTTTAAAGATGTGAATATGTTTCGTGCGTATGGCAATCGTGAGGAATCTGGGATAGTTTTATTTAGTGATAGTTCTGCTGGTACGGGATCGGTGCTTGTATCAAGTGTGCAGGCCAGTTTGGCGTATATTCAGGCTCAGATGGTGTTTCGTATGGAGCAGGAGCGTTGGGCTGATGCTGACTCGGATGACGATCAGGGTATGCTGAGGGATTATATGCATTCGGGGCAGGCGTGGGAGATGGTTATGTCTTCTGGTGGGGCTAATTTCCCTGAAAATGATAAGAAAGCTTCGGAGAGTTCATCTGATGAGGGCAACTAATTCACCTTTGGCGGTGTACTGTGGATAACGCATTTTTGGGTCCCCTACTTTCTGCTTTCGGGCGGAGTTTTCTGTCGAAGCGTAATCGAGGGAAGTCTACAGGTAAAAAGAATATACATCGGATGGGTTTTCTTCTTTTGGCTGCATACGGATTTTGGGCTGTTTCTCTTGTGGCATTAGTGTTATTTCTGTATTTTTATTTCCGTTTTAATCGTTTTGACGGTATATGTCAGGGAATTTTGATGTCATGTCCTGTAGCAGGTCTGTTGTTTTATGTGTGGTATCGGAATGCGTATGTGGAGATTACGCGTACGTATGTGTTGCGGCGTACTTTTCTCCGGTTTGTTGAAAAGGTTGAATATCGTCGTATTCGTGATTTTGGATACTACGAGCGGACGGATCGTGACAATAATTTTGAGGATGGATTATATATTGATGGTCCCTATAATGATGAAGGATATTTTGGTGAAGGGATAGAGCTTCATAGTAACTGGGTGAATATGTCGTATGTATTGGGGCAGCTTGCGTTTCGTATTGTGAATGAGCGGTGGGCGGAAGCTGAGTCTGATGAGGATCAGAACTTGATTCAGGAGTATGTGTCATCCGGTCGAGCGCGTGAGATTTGTTTGGAGCAAAGCGGTTTTGTTTTCCCAGAGAACGATAATAGTCCATACCGGGAAAGTAAGGAGTAATTTTACAGACGTACCAGATTATCTTATTGTCAATTCTTGCGATAAAAATGAATGAAGAAAGGAAAATTTATCATGGAAGATTTTCAGCCTTCTAAAATGTCAAACGGTCTTAAAGCATATCTGTCGAAGAGTAGTCAGAAGAATGATCCAGACAACTTTAAGGAACAACGCATAAAACCTCTTGGTCTCGTGCAGTTTTTACTAAGCCTAGTTGCTATGGGTATCATGTTTTTTGCATCCTTATATAGTTCCACGAACATATATGTCTCTATTGCTATTATGTTTGTTGTTGCAATAATAGTTATTGGCGTAACTTTAATTTATTTTAATACATATGTAATGATAACCCGAAGCTTTGTTGAAACATGTACCTTCAAAGGGCATAAAAATAAGATTGAATATAAGAACATTACGGGATATAACGTCTATGATGACGGTTATGAAACCGGAATTGTCCTGCAGGGGAGCGGCAAAATAGTCAATAATGGGCGAGATATAAACTCTGTGCAGGCATCAAGCGTATGCGCCAACCTGGCCTATCTCCAAGCCCAGCTAACCTTCCGCATCCTGAATAACCGTTGGGCTAAGGCCTACTCTGAAGAGGATCAGAAACTACTTTTCGACTACATTGACTCGGGCCGGGCGCAAGAAGTGTGCATGTCCCGCGGCGGAACCGTCTTTTCCAATGCGCAGGACGACCCTGCGCCTACGCACTAATTCTTCCGGGCGCATAAAAAGAGCCTTGATGATGAATAAAGAGTTGGAAATCCCGCTTTATTCATCATCAAGGCTCTTTTGACGGTTTGACGGTCGGAGAAACTGGAAAGGGGAGAGGAGCCTAAACGACCGGGAGTTCCGTGAGGGAGAGGCCTACCCGCAGGTCACCGAGCGCATCCGTCAGGTATTCGATGCCAGCCTCTAGGGAATCCAGCACATCCTCGCCCGCGCTAGAGACCACCACCGACGTCACGATGCGCCAGCCCGCCTTACCATTCGATGGCACGCTGAACCTGCCTAACCCAACAGCTTGTGCTCCCTCATGGCTCCCGGCGAGCGCCACCCTGCCCCGCCCGGATGCGGGCACCACGCCCACCGTAAACCCGCCCGCATAGTAGGGGCGTGCAAGCCCCAGAACCGGGTCAATCCCGTGCTCATCAGCGGAGTCGTCACGAATGAGGGAGCCCAAGAAGGCGCGTACTGCATCCAAAATCTGCCGTTGGGATGCGCCGCCCGGCACCTGCGCCACATCAATCCGCACGCTCAGAAGCGAGTCAAGGTCGGCACGTTGGAAGGTTTCGGAGGGCATGTAATCAAAACTCATGCTCCCACTTTAACTGCGTTTTAAACCGCGAGCAGGTCATTTTTGCCGAAAAGGTAGGATTTTCCTACCTGCTCGGACCAAAAACCACCTGCTCGCGCATGTAACCATACCTGTAAATGCCCATGTAACCGCGCGTGGGTAACCGAGCAATTAATCTGGCGAGCTAAGAAGAAACGATGGGCTTTTCCACGATCAAAGCCAACGATTTGTAGGGACGCAGCGTAACCTCAACCTCGCGGGGATCGGAGCCGGAAACACCGCTAACCTGACCGAGCGGATTCTTGTAATTACACAAAAACACCCGTGCAGACTGCGCTTCCGTCGGAGTTCGCGAGCCTTCACCGTCAGTGAGCGCATCTAGAACCTCACCCGGCATGAACTCGGCGGGAACATGCACCGCCGTCTCGTCCCCAAAGAAATTGTTGAGCACCAACAGCCGTGTACGCGTGCCCTTGGCGATATGTTCACGCAGGTACCCAAAGACCCGCTCATGGTCGAGCGCATAGGGCGTATAACTGCCCTCAGAAATCACCGGGTACTGCCCGCGCAGGCGAATCAGCTCGCGATAGTACGGCAAAATAACGCCGTCACGTTCCTCATCCGCCACCGAAATACCCGCGCCGGTTGCCGCATCCACACTGGGCGCGGGTGCCAGCCAGGGGGCGGCGGTACCAAAACCAACCGCGCCGCGTTCCCCACCGGAACCAGACTCCCACTGCATGGGAACACGCGAATTATCCCGTGCCTTGGCGCGCACAACCTCAAGCGCTTCGCCCTCCGAGAGACCCCGCGCGCGTAGGGTCTTAAGAGCGTTATGGGTCTCAACGTCCACGTAGTCGTCAATCGAAGAATACACCGGGTCAATCATGCCGATCTCTTCGCCCTGATAAATATAGGGGGTGCCGCGCAGCAGGTGAATCACGGTCGCCAGCATGGTCGCAGATTCCGCCCGGTACCGCTGAACGTCGCCAAAACGGTTGAGTGCGCGCGGCTGATCATGATTATTCCAAAACAGCGCATTCCACCCGCCGCCCACCTGCATGCCCAGCGCCCAATCGTTGAGTAGCCCCTTCAGCTCAGCAAAGCGGAACGGCACCTTCGACCACTTCTCGCCGTCCTCATAATCCACCTTCAGATGGTGAAAACTAAACACCATGTCGAGCTCGCGATTCTCAGGGTTGGAGTAGCCCACGCAGTTCTCGATGCTCGTCGAAGACATTTCACCCACAGTCACGGTATCCCCATACCGCCCGAACGATGCGCGGTTCAGCTCCCGCAGACGCGTGTGCACGATGGGCGTGTCGGTATACAGGGTCTTATCGACAACCCCGGCGGGCGCATCCTCAAGCTCCTCGGACTTGCCGATCACGTTAATGACATCGAAGCGGAACCCGCGAACACCCTTGTCATACCAGAAATTGACGACCTTATAGAGTTCCTCACGCACGGCGGGGTTGTACCAGTTCAGATCAGCCTGTGTGACGTCGTAAAGGTGCAGATAGTACAGCGGTGCCCCCGATTCGTCCCGATAAACCTTACCCGCCGTATCGGTGAAAGGCTCCCAGGCCGAACCGCCAAATTTCGACTCCCAGTTCGTGGGCGGAACCACCGTGCCGTCAGACTGAACCCGCCCCGGGCGAAGATAGAAATAATCCCAGTACTCGCGCTCGCCCGTCTGCGCCCGCCTAAACCACTCGTGCTCGGTCGAAACATGGTTGATCACCATATCGAACATGACCCCGATGCCGTGCTCCCCAAATGCGGCGATCATCTCTTCGACGTCCTCCATCGTGCCCAGCTCGGGATTAATAGCGTAGTAGTCGGAAATGTCGTAGCCGTTATCGTGCTGGGGCGAGGCGAAGAACGGGTTGAACCACACCATGCCCACTCCCAGCGATGCCACATAGGGCACCTTCTCGATAATGCCGCGAATATCACCGGTTGGCCGCCCATGCGCGGAATAAAACGACTTCGGGTAGATCTGGTAAATCACGGTGCTGCGGAACGGTGCGGGGGAGTGAGGCATCTATACATCCAATGGAGAAGATAACGGGGGCTGTCGCACGGGTCTTCGTGCGCTTGTGTAGCGTTTGTTCGCTAGCTGGCGCAAATCACGCGGCGGGAGTTCTTACCCCACCAGCATAGGGGGCATAATAGACTCATTCCACGCTGCACGGGGATATATTCTCAAGGGGGCAAATCTGCCGCAGATCCGGCATCCTTGCCCGCCCCGCGGCATAAGGTGCGCGCCGCATCCACACTCACCCTTCGGCGCGTTACAGGCACAGCTCATGACCAAGCATCACGGCATGCCAACATATGAAACCAAAGTAACCCTTCGATGATTGGGCGCACGCCTGCGCGTAGAATCTATAGATGCATCACAACGGAAGGTAAAGACATGCCCGAATTACGCTCACGCACCTCAACTCACGGTCGCAATATGGCCGGTGCCCGCGCTCTATGGCGCGCAACCGGCATGGGTGATGATGATTTCGGCAAACCGATTATTGCGATTGCCAACTCTTACACCCAGTTCGTGCCCGGTCACGTGCACCTGAAAAATATGGGCGACCTGGTGGCTGGCGCTATTCGTGAGGCTGGCGGCGTGGCGAAAGAATTCAACACCATCGCGGTCGATGACGGCATTGCGATGGGCCACGACGGCATGCTCTATTCCCTGCCCTCACGCGACCTCATCGCCGACTCGGTCGAATACATGGTGAACGCTCACCGTGCGGATGCGCTCGTATGTATCTCGAACTGCGACAAGATCACCCCCGGCATGCTCTTGGCAGCAATGCGCCTGAATATCCCCACAATTTTCGTGTCGGGCGGTCCCATGGAATCCGGCGAGGGCGTTGAAGGCGTTGTGGAGCACCGCCTGGATCTGGTGGATGCAATGGTCATGGCGGTGGACGATTCCGTGAGCGATACCGCGCTCGCCCAGATTGAGAAGAACGCCTGCCCCACGTGTGGTTCGTGCGCGGGCATGTTTACCGCAAACTCCATGAACTGCCTGAATGAAGCGATTGGTCTGGCACTGCCCGGCAACGGTACCACGCTTGCGACCCAGATCGCGCGTAAAGAACTGTTTTTGCAGGCGGGTAAGCGCATCGTTGGCCTGGCGAAGCGCTACTACGAGCAGGATGACGAGTCCGTTCTGCCGCGCTCTATCGCCACCAAGGAAGCCTTTGAGAACGCTATGGCGCTGGATGTGGCTATGGGCGGTTCCACCAATACTGTACTGCACTCCCTAGCTATTGCGCATGAGGCTGGCGCTGACTTCACGCTGGACGATATCGACCGTATTTCGCGTAAGGTGCCCTGTCTGGCGAAGGTTGCGCCGAACTCTACGAAGTATCACATTGAGCATGTGCACCGTGCGGGCGGTATCCCCGCGCTGCTGGGTGAGCTGAACCGTGCCGGGCTGCTGCACAAGAACGTTCATTCTGTTCATGCGGATTCGCTGGATGAATGGCTTGCCGAATGGGATATCCGTTCCGGTACCGCGAGCGAGCAGGCTCACGAACTGTTTCTTGCCGCACCCGGCGGGGTGCGCACCACGCAGGCGTTCTCGACCGCGAACAAGTACGAATCGCATGAGACGGATGCCGAAAACGGGTGCATTCGCTCCGTGGAGCATGCCTACACGAAAGACGGCGGTCTGGCGGTTTTGCGCGGCAATATCGCCCAGAACGGTGCGATCATCAAGTCCGCCGGTATTGATGAAGAACTTTTCCACTTCGTGGGTAAGGCATTTGTGGTTGAGTCGCAGGATGAAGCCGTGTTTGAGATTCTGTCGAAGCACGTGAAACCCGGCGATATTGTGGTGATTCAGTATGAAGGCCCGAAGGGCGGCCCCGGCATGCAGGAAATGCTGTACCCCACCTCGTACCTGAAAGGCCTGGGCTTGGGCAAAAGCTGCGCACTCATTACCGACGGGCGTTTCTCGGGCGGTACCTCGGGCATTTCGATCGGCCACGTCTCACCGGAGGCTGCCGCCGGTGGCGCTATCGGTCTGCTGGAAACCGGCGACGAGATCGAGATTGACGTGCACAACCGCATCCTGCGGGCGAATGTGCCGGACGAGGTTTTGGAGGCGCGGCGCAAGGCGAAGGGCGCCCTCCCGTGGAAGCCTACTAAGCCGCGCGAACGTCAGGTCTCGAATGCGCTGAAGGTTTACGGGATGCTGGCCGCCTCTGCCGATAAGGGCGGGGTGCGCATCCTCCCCGAGGGAATCTAGTCGCCTATTGATTGGGCATAAAAAGAGCCTTGATGTGAATAAAGCGAATTTTTCGCTGCTTTATTCACATCAAGGCTCTTTTTAGCAGGGAGAGCTGGCGCTACATCTCGAAGATGCGCACATCCAGCTCTGCGGCGAGCAGGGGCTCCCAGGTTTTCACAGCGGTGCCGAAATGCTCAGTCGCCATATGCGCTTCGAGCGCCTGCTGTGACTCCCAACGCTCAATAAACGCGAAGGCGCGCGGTTCACCCGCAGGGGTCTCACCGGCGGCGGGACCAAAATCGTAGCTGATATTGCCCGCATCCTTGCGCGATGCCTCGACGAGGGCGGGGACGGATGCCAGGAATTCTTCAACGTGCTCGGGCTTGACCGAAACACCTGCATAAACACCGATCATGGTGTGCTCCTTCTCAAGGTTAGATATACCGGATAACTCCAACCCTACACCGTCGCACAGATGCGCGCCAGAGCGGGGCAGAACCTCCCATTCACCGCGCATAATTCCCGCCAAGAAACGGTTTTAGCTTCCCTTTTTAAGGTTCTTCGCTGACTGTAAAATAACCTGTTCAACGTTTGCGCACAGACACCGGCGAGCATATAAAAGATAGTGGAACAATTCCTCACTACACGAAAGAAGGAGACTATGCGGCAAGGGGGTGTACACACGTGGGATTCTCACCGGCTCATATTAAACGGTGCACCCTAACCTGGGAGGCGCCCGACTACAGCACCTCATACCCGGCGGGCTATACAACTCGGGGCGTGGCTGTGATTGCAGTTGCCGAATACACCCGTAAGACCAAGGGATACTGTTACAGCACCCTCACGGCTCTTGTCTATATTTCGCGTGAAAACGGTGAGCGCATCGTCATCAACCAGGAACCGGTGGTTGAATCGTGTATGCATTCGCTTCTTGACCCGTGTGATGTGGTGCACCCGAAGACTTTGGGGCGCATTGTGCTTAATGCCTGGGATGTTATTCCTTCGGATTATACGCACCACCTGGTGACGGTTGCCGCCGACCGGCACGATTTGAAGCTTCTTTTTCGTAATTGTGAGCAGCTTAAGAAGGCGATGGAGTACCGGGCGTTTGAGAAGGTGCTTGTACGATAACCATTCGCTGGGTGAGGTGCATGTGCGCCTTGCCGGTACGGATGCCGCCGAGACGATGCGCTATTTTCAGGATCGTGCCGAGCAGCTGACCGAACAGATGATCGCTGATACGCTGGCAGAGGTTCCCGAAAATCAGCTCGTGGACTACAACGTGTTTACCGATTGTTCCTTTCGCGCCACCCACAATAAGAAGTATTTGCGCGGTGGGCGCATGGGCATTGCCGGGGTGAGCGAGGACGGCTTCTATTTTCACACCCATTATGATGCCGTGAATATTATGACCGGTGAGCTTTCGGCGATGCTCGCGGCGTTTCACGTGTTTTATCACGGCGGTCGCCGCCTGATTATTAACACCGATTCCTTGGGCGCGCTGACCTTTCTTCTGCGGCTGGCGCACAGCCGTTGGGCTTTCGATTATTGGGTGCGTGAGGGCGTGCAGGACGCCCGGGTGATCGCCGAGATGGAGCAGCTGACCGCGGCTATTCGGGCGCATCGGGTGATTGTGAAGCACGTGCCGGGCCATACCGGGCACGGTCTGCAGGAGAGCAGCGATTCGGTGTCGAAGATGCACCGCCATTTTCCGGGGCAGATCGTGGATAAGCGGCATACGGTTGAGTTCAACCGCCGGTGCGAGTCGATTATCACGGCTCTGTCGGGGTGCAAGAAGGCCGTGCGGCTGCCCAGTCCGGAGTGGCTGCAGATTAAACCCTCGGCGATACACGCGGGAAATCGCATGTGGCGATAGGCTATATACTATATTTTTGGGTAGAAATGGACGACGCGCGATGCGTCCGCGACGGGTGCGGGCGATCGTGCGTTTTCTGCATTCGCGGGGAAAACATCGCGGATATGGCGAATCGGTATAAAACCCCATGTCAGCTGGTCTTTCAGAGGCGGCAGAAGGTGCGCTTGCACACGGTCATCACCACAGCCGCAGGTACCGCTTCGAGAGCACGGTCATGCCGAACTCCCTCATGTTACGGGCGTTTCCAGACCACGTTTTACAGGAGCGATGACCAGAGTCGGCAGATATTTTCGGTGACCTTAATGCGCTGAGGGCGTGAGGACCACGGGCCGTAACGCAGTTCCGTGCAGATACTTTCGTAGGTTCGCGCAACGTCGGCGAGTGCATCCACCATAGCGGCGTCTGCGATAAAGGTTGATACTTCGAGGTTGAGCGAGAATGAGCGGGGGTCCATATTTGAGGAGCCGATAAACGCCATTTCGTCATCTACGTACATGAACTTGGAATGCAGTACCGTGGGGCTGGGGTATTGCAGAATGCGCACCCCGGATTGCAGCAGCGTCTCGTAGTAGGAGCGCTGCGCCATATTGGGGAGGAACTGGTCGCCTTTTTCGCAGACGATCACGGTGGTTTCGATGCCCGAGAATGCTGCGTTGGTGAGTGCCTGCAGCAGGGTTTCGTCGGGTACGAAGTAGGGTGAGCAGATGGTGATGCGTTTTTCTGCGTTGTAGATCATGTAGTTGATTAGGCGCAGGTTGTTTTCCGTCTCGAACCCGGGGCCGGAGGGAACCACTTGGGCGCGCATCGATCCTGGAACGTAGGGGATTTTCGCCTCAATTTCTTCGAGGATCAGCTGGTTTGTTTCGGAGTACCAGTCGGAGACGAATACCGCGTTGAGCTCTTCGACGATGGGACCGGTGCATGAGAAGGTGAGGTCTTTCCACTCCAGGCCTTTACGCACGTTTTCTTTGAGGTCGTAGGAGCGGTGGATGGCGTTTTGCGAGCCCGAGAAAGCCACTGCGCCGTCGATCACAAGGACTTTACGGTGGTTGCGAAGGTCGGGGCGCTGCCATTGTAGTCGCCAGGGTTTGATGGGCAGCATCAGGCGCCATTCGATACCCGATTCGTTGAGCATTTTTGTCAGCTGCCGGTATGAGGGGTATTTGCGCGAGCCGATATGGTCGATGAGCACGCGCACCCGCACGCCACGTTTTTGGGCGGCGAAGAGGGCATCCCAGAGTACTTTGGAGGCTTCGTCGTAGGCGGTGATGTAGAACTCGAAGTGAACGTACCGCTGGGCTTTGTTGACTTCCTGCGCCATGATGCGCATGGCTTCGTGGTTGTCGTTGTGCAGGGTGAAGGAGTTTCCGCCGACGAGGGGGAGTGAACCGAGCTTGTAGTTGAGTTGGCTGGCGACCAGGGTTGCTTCGTTGAGCCCGTCGGAGTCGGTGAGCTGCGGGGTGCCGCCGGTGGTCTCGCGGATCAGGTCGTTCATGGCGTGCTGCCGGGCTCGCCGGTATTGCGGAAGGTGAGAGGACCCGAAAATCAGGAAGGCTAGGAACCCGATGAACGGGATGAAGAAGATAGCCATGAGCCAGCCGAGTGCGACCACGGGCTTGCGGTTGTAGGGCAGCCAGAATAGGGACAGCACACGGATGCTCAGGTCTGCGAAGAACAGAATAATCCTGAGCCAATCGGGTAGGAAGTCGAGGTATCCGGATGAAAAAAAGTTCACCTTATTATTATGCCTAGCATTTTGTTTCTGTGGGGGAGAGGCAGGACACGCTGCGTCGCCTGCATAGTGCAGTTGTGTAAAAAATGCAGAAATGCAATAATTGCAGTTATGCAAAAACCTGAGCCGAGTCGCACCGAGACAAGCCTGCGTGAACGCCGCCGCGAACGCACCTGGGTGAACATTCACGAAACCGCCCTGCGCTTAGCCCGCCAGCACGGCATGCGCGGCAGCACCGTCGAAGACATCGCGGCGGAAGCCGGAATCTCGCCCCGCACCTTCTTCAACTACTTCGGAACCAAAGAGGATGCGGTGCTCGGCCTGCGCGCCCCCGCCATCACCGACGACCTGCTCGCCAGCGACCGGGCGCACGAGAACGACAACCTCATCGTGCGTATCACCCATTTGCTGCTGTACATCGTGCGGCACAGCTTCAACTTTGCCAATCACGCAAAATTCCGGGAGCGCATCGACGAATTCCCCGAATTTAGGCACCGGCTGAAGGTACACCATATCAACTGCGAACAGGTGCTCATTGACTATCTCAATACCGTCGATTGGGATGCCTTTAACGCCGCAGGAAGGCGCGGCCCTTTGATAACCCGCCCCGAAAATATGCCGCTGACAGAAACTGCCGAAGAACGCACCCGTGCCACGGTCCAGCTCGCATCCGCGGTGCTGCGGCAGCTGCACTTCGCCAAGGATATTGCCGACGAAGACGAGGTCGAGCGGCGCATCCACAACACCGTCAAAACTTTTCAAGCCCTGCTGAAGGAAAACTAGGAATGACGTCGCACTCAGACAAAACCGCTGAAGCCACCACGGCTGAAGCTAGAAAACATCAAATAGCGCTCATGTTCTCCGGCTTGGTCATCGTGATGCTCATGTCGGCACTGAACCAAACCATCCTCGCACCCTCACTGCCGACCATTGTGGGCGAACTGCACGGCGTGGAGCATATGAGCTGGGTAATTGCCACCTTCATCCTGCTCTCCACCATCACCATGCCGGTGTACGGCAAACTCTCCGACCAGTTCGGGCGTAAACCCTTCCTGATTTTTGCCATCCTCTCCTTCATGACGGGATCTATCATCGGCGCGCTCGCCCCCGATATGACCTGGCTGATCGTCGCCCGCGCGCTCCAGGGAGTCGGCGGTGGCGGCCTCATGATTCTCTCCCAATCCGTGGTCGCAGATGTGATCCCCGCCCGCGAACGCGGTAAATATATGGGTATTATCGGCGGCGTCTTCGCCTTCTCCTCGGTCGCCGGGCCGCTCATCGGCGGGTGGATCACTGAGGGTCCCGGCTGGCGTTGGGCATTCTGGCTTAACCTGCCGCTTGCCATACTCTCAATCTTTGCCGTCATTTTCCTGCTCCCGCACACCGCGCTCAAAGACCGCGAAAAGCGGCAGATCGACTACCTGGGCAGCATTATTCTCATGGCAGGAACCAGCGCGCTCGTGCTCGCCACCATCTGGGGCGGCAACCAGTACGCCTGGAACTCCCCGCAGATTATTGGGCTTCTCATCGCATCCGTCGTCGCGGCCCTGATCTTCATTCCGGTTGAAAACCGCGCCGCAGAGCCGATCATGCCCATGTACCTCTTCACCAACCGCAACTTCCTGCTCACCCTGGGCGCCTCTCTCGCCCTTGGCGTTGCCATGTTCGGTGCCGTCGAGTACATTCCCACCTACCTGCAAATGTCCCTGGGCGTGAGCGCAACCGTGGCGGGTCTGCTCATGATTCCCCTCATGGGTGCCCTGCTCGTGGTCTCCATTATTACCGGACGGCTGGTCTCCGCACGCGGCAAATACAAGGCATATGTGGTCACCGGTACCGCACTCGTGGCGCTCGGGCTCTACCTAATCTCCACCATCACCCCGAGCACCCCCACCTGGATCTTCTGCAGCTACATGGCGGTTATGGGTGCGGGTCTGGGCATGTCGATGCAGTTCCTCACCCTCATCGTGCAAAACGCTTTCCCCGTCACCGTCGTAGGAACCGCTACCGCGGCAAACAACTTCTTCCGCCAGGTCGGCTCAACCGTGGGTGCTTCACTCGTGGGTGGTCTGTTTACCTCACGCCTGAGCAGCCTGCTCAGTGAACGCATGCCCGCGCAAGCAGTAGCCTCGGTGGGGGATCACGGAACCTCCTCCCTGACTCCCGAGCTCGTCAGCCGGATTCCTGAGCCGATTCACGGCATTATCGTGAACGCCTACAATGATGCCCTGATTCCGCTTTTCCTCTACCTGGCACCACTCGGGCTAATCTCCGCGCTTCTGCTTCTCTTCATCCGTGAGGATGCGCTCGCCACCACTATCGAAACGCACACCACTACCGATGTGGCGCGTTCGGCAACCGGTGCCATTGAGGTAATCACGCCCGAAATGGCGGCGAAAGATGCCGAATGCCTGAAGAAAATGCAGGGTGAATCGCATACCGTGATTGACCCGGAACTAGCCGGTAGTGCATCCGATGCACCGGAGGAAACCGGGCAGCATGTTCAGGGCCGAGAGGACACCGGCGAACCTTCGCGCGGCACCAAGCCCTAACGGCTTCTTAGGTAACCCTATACAGTTATTCCCCTCTCACGCTATGCTGGAGGGGAATAACTGTTAACCCCCTCACACGGGATGCAGGTTGCCTTCGTCGCTGAACGCCAACCCGCATGCACCATCTACAGGAGGACCCATGAAGATTCTGATCCCTACCTCAATTACGCTCGACGAAGAGAAACTAGGGCTTGAACCCGGCGATATCGTGCGGCATTACAACCCCACGGAACCTATTGCCGAGGAAGATACCGATGCCGAAGTTCTGATTGCTTGGGCGAATACCGCCGATCAGCTCGCGGATTCCGCCCGCCGCATGAAAAATGTGGGGCTTATCCAGGCGCTTCTTGCGGGACCGGATGCGGTGCGCGCGGCAGGCTTCACCCCAGATGCCGCCATCTGTGCAGGTGTGGGTCTGCACTCGAAGACCGTTGCGGAACATGCACTCGCGCTGACCCTGAACTTCGTGCGCTTCTTGCCGACGTTGGCGCAGGCGACGGTCGAGCATCGTTGGGCTGAGGAGCTAGGTGGCGCGCAGGAACTTCATCCGAAAGACCAGGTCACAACCCTGCTTGATGCCAATGTGCTTGTGTGGGGATTCGGCTCGATTGGCCAAGAGACCGCGCGGCTCTTCAAGGCTTTCGGCGCGAACGTAACCGGCGTTGCACAGAGCGCGGGGGAGCGCTCTGGATTCCCGGTGATTGCGACCGAACAAATCGATGAATACCTGCCAACTACGGATATTCTCGTGATGGTGCTTCCCACCAGCGATTCGACCTTCAAAGCGCTCGATGCCCATAAGCTGCAGCTGCTGCCTAAGCGCGCCTACCTGATTAACGTCGGGCGCGGTACCACTGTTGATGAGGATGCACTCGTCGCCGCCCTAAACTCCGGCTCGATTGCGGGTGCGGCACTGGACGTGACGGCAACCGAACCGCTCCCCTCCGATTCGCCCCTGTGGGATGCGAAGAATATCGTGATCACCCCGCATGCCGCCGGTGGGCGCCCCGTAAATCCGGAGGAACTGATCGCCCACAATATTCGTGCCTTCCGCACCGGTGCTGCTGCGAGCGAGTACCGTAACCGGTTCTAGAATTTTCACGAACGTAGAAAGTCACGTGTAAAAGAGATACATTCTCACCCCGTATCCTGTGATGCCATTCATAAATCACAGGATACGGGGTGCTTTTTGGTATGAAATTCATAAAATTTTTTTGCCCTAAATCCCGAAAATATAAGTTAGGGCCTACTTATTTTAGATGTTGGTTTTGCTCCTGTTTACATGGTTTTTCGTGGATTTTTTGGGGTCTGGAGAGGGTTTGAGGCGTTCTGGAAAAATATGACGCCACAAATCTTCGGTGTGTGTAAATCTTTCGTAACTTTTTGCCGAACCTTATTTTGATAGCGATACCGGGGATGCCGCCTCCCAACTCCTCGCAGTACCCCGCAAAATGGTGCTTGTCGGCTGATTTTAAGGCGATGTGGGTTTGGTGGATACCCGAATGTAAATATAAGATAAAGGAACTACGCTTCTAGTGACTGTAGTCACTGGATTATCCGATGACGGAAGCTGTAACACACATGCCTACGAAACCAGAATATCTAGGAGGGGAACCGCCCCATGTTTAGGTACATCCTCCGGAGGTCGCTCACTTACCTCGTGATGGTTTTCTTAACCACGACTATGGGTTATTTTGCGGCTGTTACCACGCTAAAACCTGCCCTTTTGGAGCAGGAAAAGGTGCCGCGCCCCTCGCCTGAACAGGTGAATCGCACTCTCGCCTCCCTCGGACTCGACCCCGAAATGAGTGCGTGGGACAGATACATTCAATGGCTGACGAATGTTGTCACCAAATTTGATTGGGGACGCAGCCCAAACAGCGGATATATCAATCAGGAATTCGGTCAGCGCCTGTGGGTTTCTACCAGATTGATGCTCGCAGCGACTATTTTGACCATTATTATCGGTGTGGCGCTGGGTGTTTACTCGGCAGCGCGTCAGTACAAGTTTTCCGACCGGGTTATTACCGGTTATTCCTATCTCGTCTATATTATTCCCGCCCCCGTGGCATACTTCGTGGTGCAGCAGGGAGCGACCGCCATTAACAACATTGTGGTTGAAAACGGCGGCGAAAAGATTTTCTATGTGACCGGTATTTCGACGCCCGGTGTAACAGGCTTCTGGGATACCACCATAGACATGGCGGCGCACTATGTGGTGCCGACCTTCTGTATGACGATTTTCGGATGGGCCAGCTATCAGATTGCTCAGCGGCAATACCTGCTCGATAACGTGAACGCAGACTTCGTGCGTACCGCTCGCGCGAAAGGACTCACCCGTAACCAGGCGATTACCCGCCACGCCCTGCGTGTGTCCTTTATCCCGGTGGCACAGTCGATTGCATACACCATTCCCACCATTTTTGCAGGTGCCTTCTTCGCGGAGTCCGTGTTTGCATGGCCCGGCATTGGTAAATGGTCTATTGACGCGATCGGCCAGCAGGATGTGAACGCTGCGACCGCTACTCTCGCCTACGGTTCCGTGCTGTTCGCCATCGGTGCCATTATCGCCGATATCGCGACCACGATCGTCGACCCCCGAGTGAGGATCTCATGAGCCAGGTAACTGAAACAAGCACGGTACCTGTCGTGCAGAATGGTGATTTTAAAGTTCTCAACAAGAACGTGATTATCCTCCGCCGCTTCTTGCGCAACAAGGCTGCGGTGTTCGGGCTTATCGTCTTTATCTGTGTGGGGCTTTTCGGGTACTTCGGCAAATATGTTTCTAAGTACTCCGCAACCGAATCTGACTTTATGACCCTCGGCGGTGAAGGCCCCTCCGCAGAGCACTGGTTTGGCACCACCGTGGGTGGTAACGATCTTTTCGCCATGATGAGCGAAGCCGTGTGGACCTCAATGGAAATCGGTCTGGTCGTGGGTATCGCCACCGTCATTATCTCCGCGATCTACGGTTGTGTGATGGCGTACTTTGGTGGCTGGATCGACAGGGTTATGCTCTTCCTCTTGGAAACCATGATTATGGTTCCCTCGCTGCTGATTTTGGCGATTTTCATCAACGGTCAGATCGGTAAGCAGATTCAGAAGACCGTTCCCACGTGGATTGTGCTCTCCTCTGTGCTGATTGTATTCGGCTGGATGGGGCCTGCCCGTGTGATTCGTGCGATGGCGCAATCCCTGATTGGGCGCGATTACGTGAAGGCAGCACGTTACATGGGCGTACATCCCTTCAAGATCGTGCTGCGGCACCTCGTACCGAATATCGGCTCGATGCTCGTGCTGAACTTCACGACCGGCATCATGATCGCTGTGCTCTCTGAGGTTGCGTACTCCTTTATCGGCATCGGTATTACCTATCCGAACTACTCACTGGGGTCGTTGATTTCCGATGCCGCGCAGCAGCTTAATACCCTGCCGCATATGTTCTGGTTCCCCGTTATCTTCTTCTTCCTGCTGGTGGGGCCGCTCTCGCTCATGAACGATGGCCTGCGCGATGCCTTCGACCCGACTTCTATGTCGGTCGGTAAGATCAAGAAGTCAAAGAAACCTAAGAGCCAGAAATCGGCATCTAAGATCGAGGAAGCGGAGGCTCAGAAAGCCGGCGCTGCAGCACCATCAACCGACCCCAATCCCGATGCTCAGGCATCCACCCAGAATGAGGAGGCATAAAACTCATGAGCACTTCTCCCGTTCTGAGTGTTAAAGACCTGCATGTTAGCTTCAATACCGAAAACGGTGTTGTACATGCGGTGCGCGGTGTTGATTTTGACCTTTACGCCGGTAAAACCCTGGGTATCGTTGGTGAATCTGGTTCGGGTAAATCCGTGGCATCTATGGCGATTATGGGGCTTCACCCCACGACCGCTGATATTACCGGGTCTATCACATACAACGGCACCGAACTGCTGGGTCTGAGCGATAAGGAAATGTGCCAGTACCGCGGCAAGCACATCTCCATGATCTTCCAGGATCCGCTGTCTTCGCTGACTCCGGTGTACACTATCGGGGATCAGATTGCCGAAGTCCTCAAAATCCACAATAAGGGTATGAGCAAGCAGGCGATTAAGGATCGCTCTATCGAACTCATGCGCTTAGTGGGTATTCCTTCCCCAGCTGACCGTCTGCGTTCTTTCCCGCATGAGTTCTCCGGCGGTATGCGCCAGCGCATCATGATCGCAATGGCAATTGCCAACGATCCGCGCGTGCTTATTGCGGATGAGCCTACCACCGCGCTTGACGTCACCATTCAGGCGCAGGTGCTTGAGGTTATGGATAAGGCGCAGGATGAAACCGGTGCGGCAACTATCATGATTACCCACGACTTGGGTGTTGTCGCCGGTATGGCCGATGACATTCTGGTGATGTACGCGGGTAAACCGGTAGAAATTGCTAAGGCTGAAGACCTTTACAAGTACCCCAGCCATCCCTACACCATCGGTTTGTTGGGTGCGGTTCCTCGCGTGGATCGCTCGCAGAAAACCTCTTTGGTGCCCATTGAGGGCACGCCGCCGAATCTGCTGTACCCGGTGGATCACTGCTCGTTCCGTGAGCGTTGCCCCGTCGCCAAAAACGGCGGTCAGTGCTGCAAGGACGACGCTGGTGAGCCCGAGCTCGCTCCGCTCAAGGGCGCTGGTGAGGGGCACTACTCCTCCTGCACTATCTCGCAGGACCTCATCAGTAAGACAGCCGAAGAACTCTATACCGTTCCTGAAACTCCCGTTTCGAAGTTTGAAAGCATTCCGCGCGAAGATCGCGCGCCGGTGCTTGAAGTGCGCAACGTGAAGAAGCATTTCCCGCTCATGAAGGGTTCCCTCATGAAGCGCCGCGTGGGCACCGTGAAGGCCGTGGACGGCGTATCTTTCGATATTCGTGAGGGTGAGTGCTTCTCAATCGTGGGCGAATCCGGGTGTGGTAAAACCACCACGCTGCTGGAAATTATGGAGTTCAGTAAGAAAACCGATGGCGAGATTCTGATTAACGGTGTCTCTACGCAGGATCATAAATCTGTCAGTGAGATTCTTGAACTGCGCAAGAACCAACAGATGGTTTTCCAAGACCCCACGGGCGCCCTCGACCCGCGCTTTACCGTGTACGAGATTCTTGCTGAGCCCCTGGAAAACCAGGGCATGAAGCGTCCGGACATTAAAAAGCGTGTGGTTGAGCTGATGAAGATCGTGGGTCTGCAGCCCGATCACGTGAACCGCTTCCCGAACCAGTTCTCCGGCGGTCAGCGCCAGCGTATTGGTATTGCCCGTGCGCTTGCCGTGAACCCGAAACTTGTGGTGCTGGACGAACCTGTCTCGGCGTTGGATGTCTCCGTTCAGGCAGGCGTGATTAACCTGCTTGAGGAACTCCGGGCGAGCCTGGGTCTGAGTTACCTGATGGTGGCGCACGACCTCGCCGTGATTCGCCACGCTTCTGACCGTGTTGCGGTTATGTATCTGGGGCGCATCGTCGAGATTGGTCACGTGGATCAGGTCTTTGATAACCCGATTCACCCGTACACCAAGGCTTTGCTTTCGGCTATTCCCGTGCCAGACCCGGAGGTTGAGGCTAAGCGCCAGCGCATCATGCTGGATGGCGACCTGCCCACTCCGGTTAATGCACCAGTAGGATGCGGTTTCTCCAGCAGGTGCCCCATCTTCAAGCTGCTTCCTGAGGATAAGCAGAAGCGGTGCCTGGAGGAAAAGCCCGAGGTTATCACGCTTGACGGCGAAGACCACGGTTATGCTTGCTACTACCCGGATGGTGCAGACCTTCCCGATGTAGCGCTAGAGTCGGTTTCGTAGAACCGCATGTGTGTTGCGGGGGTGATTCTCATAGGAGAGTCACCCCCGCAACGTTTTAAAGAGCTAAAAATTTATATTATGCGATAAAGCGAAATAGTGATATGAATTACCAGTATTTGAGATTGCAGGAAATAAATTCCCGCTCTGTAATTCCATGAATACAATTAAGGTGTATCAAACGCCGCTACCACGGGCGGTAGCGCTAGACTGTGCGTTTGTCGGTGATAGAAAGAATACGCTCGTGAAAGCTCACTCCACTCTGAACCGCCGCACCCTGTTCGCAGGTGGTGCTGCGCTGGGCACCGCTGGTATGCTTGCGGCTTGTTCCGGTAAAAACGGTGGTTCCGGCTCTACTCAGGCTGCAGCAACGGCAGGTGCGAATATCGCAGACCTCGTGAAAATTAATAAGCAGGATGTTTCTGCCCTTAAATCCGGCGGAAAGCTGCGTCTGGCGGTCACCAGTTTGGGACCAAATTTCAATCCTCTGCATACTCAGGGCGCCGTTGGCGATAATGCTCGTGCTATTTCTTCGTATAATTCTTTGCTCACGAGTGGTCTGTGGCAGCAAGATTACGATGGTAAAACTTCACCTAACCCCGATTTCTGTACCGAGTTCACCTCCGCAATGGAGAACGGCAAACAGGTTTTGCATATCACGTTGAATGAAAAGGCAAAATTCAACGATGGTACCCCGCTCGATATTGAAGCGCTAAGAGCGACTCATAAAGTTCTTTCAGACAACAAGACTTATCAGATTCAGAGCACGGGTTTGTACCCAAATATTGAGTCTATTGAAGAAGACGGCAGCGCAACCCGCGTGAAGGTCACGATGTCGAAGCCTTCATACCCGATTGCCAGCCTCTTCAGCTATGTGGTGCATCCGAAAATGACGGATACCGATTTCTTTGCCAATGGTCTAGTGGATAAGCCGAATTCCGATTATGCGGCAGGGCCGTTTAAGGTTGCCGAAGGCGGCTGGAACTCAACCGAGAAAACGCTGACCGTCACACGAAATGACAAATGGTGGGGCGAAAAACCGGTTCTCGAATCCATCACGTTCCGCCTGCTCGATACCCCCGCGCAGCGTTCTGCCTTTGCCAATGGCGAGCTTGATGCCGTAAACGCTAACGTCGTGAGCGTATACAAGGAACTCGAAAATGTTAAGAATGCCGAGTTCCGCCAGGGCCAGCGCCTCTTTGCAGGCGGTGTGGTGATGAACCCCGTCAAAGTCGATACTCCGCTTCGCCGCGCCATTATGGTGGGCTTGGATCGTAAGGCGCTTTCCGATACTCGCTTTAAGGGTTTGCCGTTCAACGAGGCCCTGCCCGGATCGAGGATCCATATGCCGTTCTCAGAGTACTATGCCGATAGTATGCCGCAGGCAGCCGATCGGAAGGCTGCGGCCGCTAAGATTCTTGAAGATGCCGGATACGCTAAAAGCGGCGATTTCTATAAAAAGGATGGAAAACGCGCGAAAGTAGTGGTGAACAACTTTAGCGAGGATAACACCATAAAATCTCTGGCGCGTTTCCTCTCTCAGCAGCTTCGTGATCTGGGCATTGAGAGCGATGTCGATCAGCAGCCTGTTAGTAACTTGGGTAAGGTGATGTCTGCCAAGGAGCACGAACTGAGCTTCATTGGGTACAGCGTAAACAGCGACGATGGCACTGAAGGCACCAAGCAGTTCTACTCCCGCGAAGACAACGATGGGGCTGGTTCCGAAGAGATTGACGCCATGATTGAAGAGCTCTTCTCCATTGAGGATGCTAAAGAACGTAACCTCAAGTGCAACGAGATCGAGAAGAAGCATATGGAGGAATTTGCTACGAGCAGCGTCTTCTACAACGGTCCGCAGATCGTATGCTGCCAGAAGAACCTAGCGAACTATGGTGCGTTCCTCTTCGACGATCCGCAGTACAACCCTTCGGCGTGGTCGCGTATTGGATTCACAAACTAGTCGGTTGAGCTATAGCCCCTAGAAATTAGGGAGCGTTTTACAAATATGTATAAGGCGCATCCTGCATTCCCTCGCGGGGGAGTGGGGATGCGCCTTGTCTGTGCCCTCATAGCCACACATGATATTCAGTAAATATTCTATATTATCGTAAGTTATGCTCATTATTTCCTGAAAGATACGGAAATACATGCTCAAATTCTGCGTAAATATGCATAAAAATATGTAATCTACAACACATTATTGCTGTTTTTCTTAACTTTCGCATGAAGTTCGGTGTATGGTTCTGGGTATGGATAATTTATGCATAACACTGAATAAGTTATCTCAAAGCCTCTGAAACACCAAGCCCATCGCAGGGCGCATACACGTAAGGAAACACATCATGAGCATCAGCAAAACCCCAGCAGCGTTCATTCCTCATGCACTGACTCGCCGGTCTCTGCTGGGCGTAGCTGCGGCAGCTGGAACCGTCGGTGTGCTTTCCGCATGTGGCGGCGGTGCGAAGGACGGAAAAACTACCGCTCCCGGGCAGGGTGCAAACCTTAAAGACCTCTACGACATCAATGCTCACGAGGTTTCTGAGCTGAAACAGGGCGGAACCCTGCGGCTGCCGGTCGGGTCGATGGGGCCAGATTTCAACCCCCGGACTACGTCGGGCAATATGACCGATACCCAGACCATCATGAGCACTATTCATGATGCAGGCTTGTGGACCCTAGACTTTGACGGTACTACGACCCTCAGGAAAGAATATGCTCAGTCTTTTACCCCCGGTAAAGAGGGTGAGAAGGTTATCGTCAAGATCGTGCTGAATCCCCAGGCCAAGTTCAACGACGGAACGCCTATTGATGTGAAAGCCCTGCAGACCACCTGGAAAACTCAGCAAAAGGCTGACGGGGAATACAATATTGTGGCCTCGGATATTTATGGATATGTTGAAAGCGTGGAAGCCGAAGAAGATAACTTCCACGTAAAGGTGACATTCTCGAAGCCTTTCTACCCCTTGAACGCCCTGTTCACCTTTATTCTGCATCCGGCGCTGGAAGATCCTAAGGTCTATAATGAGGGCTTTGTGGATAATCTGCATCCCGAGTGGGGCTGTGGACCCTTCACGATCAAAGACGGCGGCTTTAACTCTTCCGAGAAGACCATTACGGTGGTGCCGAACGATAAATGGTGGGGTGATAAGCCCGTGCTGGAGAAGATTATCTTCCGGCAGATGGATGAACCAGCGAAGAAAGCGGCCTTCAAGAATGACGAAATTGATGTCGCGGCTGCAGGGACTGCCTCTGCCTACTCCGAGTTTAAGGCGGTGGCAGGCACGGAACTCCACAAGGGAGTGCGCCTGCATGTTTCCGGTATCGATGTGAACCCCCGGCGGGTCAAGGATGCCGCCGTGCGGAAGGCTATTTTCTATGGGCTTGATCGGGAGGCCCTCGCAAAGATTCGGTACCAGGGCTTGCCCTATGAAGAAGAGATACCCGGATCGATGCTCCACATGCCTTTCTCGGAGTACTATCAGGACGCGTTCCCCAAGGTAGAGGGCAGCCCCAAAGACGCCATCAAGAAGGTGCTTGAGGATGCCGGATACACCAAAGACGGCGATTTCTACGCGAAAGATGGGCAACAGATTCACTACAAGATCGTGATCTTTGGCGACGATCCTGTTGATAAGGGTATGGCTCAGACCTTTACGCGGAATATGAAAGAAGCCGGGCTCAATATTGAGGTCGATCAGCATCCCGAAGGCGACTTTGGTCGGGTCTTGGGCAACTGGGAGTACGACATTACGTTCGCGGGGTACGAGGCGAATAACCCTGATGCTACGGTCGCCACCCAACAGTTCTTCCACTCGTCCAATAGCGATGGTATCGGCAGCCCCGAGATTGACGCCATGATCGAGGAAATGCTTCTGATTGAGGACGATAAAGAACGGAACCTCAAATGTGACGAGATCGAGAAGAAGCATACCGCCGAACTTGCCTTCTTAGGATGCGCTGCTAACGGTCCTCACTACGTCTTCACGAAGAAGGGTCTCGCTAACTATGGTGCGTTCCTGTTCAAGACCATCGACTGGACTAAGGTTGGTTGGGTGAAGTAGTTTTGCTCGTTTTCTGACGGATGGGGTGGGTGTTATGCACATTTGCACTCACCCTAACCCCGGCGAGCAGATAATATTTTGTCGAGCAGATAGCGGGTTGTTATCTGCTCGACAAAATATTATCTGCTCGCGCCTTATCGCATTTGCGGATAAAAATTAGTTTTATTCTAAAAAAGCGAATATATGACGGGGGAGAATCTACAGGTTTACACGGTAGAAATTCCGTAGGTTGGTAAGGCACGAAAACTATTTGCGGTGGGGTAGGGGGTTCTGTACTATAAAAGCAACATTGTTGTATGTGCCTTGAATCATAGGTGATGTGTCACATCGTATAGACTCGAGGCAGTAAAGGAGAATCCTCATGAACGTTCAGAGAACCTTCAACCGCCGCACCATGCTGACGGGCACTGTCGCCCTGGGAAGTGTTGGCTTACTGGCTGCGTGTGGCGGTTCAAAAGATAACAAGGCTGGTGGTAAAGCGGCCACCAATGCTGAAGATCTTGTTAATAATCTGCAGATCAACAAGCAGGACTACTCTTCACTGAAGAAGGGTGGCGAGCTGAAACTTTCCGTAAGTGCCTTGGGTCCGGACTTCAATACTATGACGCAGAGTGGTTACACGTCATCAAACTTAGAAGCAGTAGGCGGCTGTAATATACCGGCTATTATGGGGTTCTATAACCTTGATCCCGCGGGCGAAGATAGCATGAATAAGGACTTCTGCCTTGAATATAAGGTTGAAACCAAAGATGGTGTGCAGACTGCAGAGTATAAAATCAACCCCAAGGCGGTCTTTAATGACGGCACTCCCGTTGATGTTGAAGCTGTCAAAGCGTACTGGGAGATCTATAAGGGTGGCGGAGACTCTGGGTATAGCATCATTCCCAACCCTTTCTGGGGGCAGATCGAGAGCATTGAAGCTGTCGATGGCGATAAGTTCCACGTAAAGATCACGATGGGTACGCCCTACTACCTCTCAGAGGTCATCGGTACCTATGCGGCGCACCCTGCATTGATCGATAAAGAGCTTTTCAATACCGGTTTTGTCGATAAGCCTCTGGATAAGTACTGGTCCGGTCCCTACAAAGTGGGTAACTGGAACTCCTCAGAGAAAACTTTGACTTTGGTACCTAACGACAAATGGTGGGGCGAGAAGAAGCCTCTGTTGGATCGCATCGTGTGGCGTCAGATGGATCCTGACTCCTACCGCGCCGGTTTCAAGAACGGCGAGCTGGATGCTATCACCTTCGTTGGAGCAGCCACTTACAATACTGTGAAGGGTCAGAGCGGCACCGATATCCGTACGGGGCAGCGGACGAATGTTGATAACCTGCAGTTCAACGCGACTCGTGTTACGGATTTAGCGCTTCGTCGCGCGACCTTTGCTGCAACCGATCGTGAACAGCTTGCCAAGGTTATTTACTCGCAGATCGGCTGGGAAGAGCCGATGCCCGGATCTATGCTCGCTATGCCCTTCCAGAAGGGATACGAGGATAACGTTCCGAAGAACTCGGGGGTGGATGCCGCTAAGAAGATTCTGGAAGAAGCTGGCTATACTATGAGCGGCGAGTACTACCAGAAGGACGGCAAGACCGCAGGGTTTGCGATTACCACCTTTGGTAGCGACGCTACGACGAACGCTAAATTCCAAAATCTTGAGCAGCAGCTTAAGAAGGCGGGAATTAAGGTTACGAACGATAACCAGCCGGATGCGAACTATAACTCCGTGGCAGGTACCAAGAGCTATGAATGCCTGTTTAACAGCTGGGGTGTAGGCGCAAACCTGGCAGATAGCGCCCAGTACTTCTACACCAAGGACATTAACAACGGTGTGGGTGACGACGAAATCGATAAGCTGGTTGCTAAGATCTCGGAAACTGAATCTAAAGACGAGCAGATTAAGCTTGCCAACCAGGTAGAGAAGCTCCACATGGAAAAGGTTGCTATTTACCTGCCGTACGCTAACGGTCCCGAGTACACTGCTGCAAAGAGCAAGCTGGCAAACTACGGTCCCAGCTTGTTCCGAACAACATACACGAACGCAGAATACTGGGTCAATGTAGGCTGGCAGGAGTAATCTTTAGCAGCTTATCAATGCGGGCGCTTATTTCACGTATATATCGTGAGGTAAGCGCCTGCATTATGTTTATCGCAGGTGTTTATTTTCTAAAACTTTCCTTAAAGGCTTCATAATATGTTTTATATCACAGATATGTCTCACAATGGGTTATACTAAAAGCATCTTTCACCCCTGGGATACCTCTAAATCCCCAGTGGGTGACCATTTCTGGAAGGTAGCAGCGGCGCTTCTTCCTAACCCCTCTAAGGAGAAAATCATGAAAACACCTGTGTCGAGACGCAACCTGCTTGTGGGAACAGCTGCCCTGGGAACTACAGGCCTGCTGGCTGCGTGCGGAGGCGGTAAATCCAATAAACCGGGCGGCACTGCCGCTACCGACTCTGCAGATGTTCTCTCGCGTGTGAACGTGAATAAACAAGAGTACTCTTCGCTGAAGAAGGGAGGCGAGCTACGCCTCGTCGTTACATCATTGGGACCAAACTTTAATACCCTAACTCAGACCGGGTACACAAGCTCAAACCTGGATGCCATTAACGCCTGTAATATCCCCTCGGGTGCTGGCTTCTTCAATGTCGACTATAACGGAGACCTAAGCCTCAACTCGGATCTGTGCCTGGAACATAAGGCGGAAACCAAAGACGGTAAACAGATTATCCGCATGAAACTTAACCCCAAAGCAAAGTTTAACGACGGCACCCCAATGGATATTGAAGCGGTGCGCGCATGCTGGACTCTCTACGGAAAGACCACCGAAGAAACCGGGTACGAACTCCTCGAATCTGAAGCGTGGAAACTCGTTGAATCCATCGAAGAAGATGGTGATAAGTTCTCAGTCAAAATCACGACTAAGAGCCCGTACTATCCGGCAGAAAGCCTGTTTGCTACCGCAGTGCATCCGGCGCTGACCGATAAGGAACTCTTCAATCAGGGATTTGTGGATAAGCCTCTCGACCAGTATTGGGCAGGTCCGTACAAGGTCGCGGAAAATGGCTGGAATTCCGCAGAGAAGACTCTAACCCTTGTGCCAAACCCGAATTGGTGGGGCGAAAAGAAAGCCCTTCTGGACCGTATTGTGTGGCGTGAAATGACAACCGATGCTATTCGGGCGGCCTTCAAAAATGGTGATGTTGACGCTACTCAATTTGTCGAAAACAATACCTATACCGAGCTCAAGGGGCAGGCGGGTACCGATATCCGCGAGGGTCAGCGTACAGGAGTGCGCGGTGTGCACCTGAACCCCAAGCGTATTACTGACTTGGCTTTGCGCCGTGCGATCGCCGCAGCTTTAGACCGCGCTCAACTGGCGAACGTTATGTTTTCTCAGCTTGGCTGGAGCGAGCCGATGCCCGGCTCTATTGTCTTTATGCCTTTCCAAAGAGGGTACGAGGATAACTACCCCAAAGAAACCGGTGCCGGTGCCGCCAAGAAGATTCTGGAAGAAGCCGGTTATAAGCTCAATGGCGATATTTATGAGAAGGACGGCAAAAAAGCAGAATTCTCTATCACCTACTTCGGTGGTGAGGCCACGACTCAGGCCCTGGCACGTAGTTTTGCCGAGCAAATGTCGCGGGCTGGAATCAAGGTGAATACTGATAATCAGCCAAGTTCAAATTACACCTCGGTCATCGGCTCAAAATCTTACGAGGCGATACTAGGCGGTTTCGGCACCAGTCTTGACCCGGCAGAGTCGGCTGTTTCCCTCTACCATTCCGCCAATAACAACGGCGTGGGCGATCCCGAGATCGATAAGTTCTGTGAAGAGCTTCTGACCGTCGAATCGCGTGAAGAACAGCTCAAGATGACCAATAAACTTGAGAAGATGCACCTTGAAAAGGTCGTGATGTACCTTCCATACGCTAATGGTCCGGAATATTATGCCGTCAAGTCTAAGCTGGCTAACTATGGGCCGAGCCTTTTCAAAACGAGTTACACGAGCGCCGATTACTGGATGAACGTAGGCTGGCAGGAGTAATCAATCTTGCAGCGCTGTTGAGCCGAAGTGCCCCTGACCGATATGCGGTTGGGGGCACTTGCTTTTGCTGGGCTGTTTTCTGAAAGATACTAGTAGTCGCCGAGATGAAGCCCTTGAGGGTCTGTGCTGGTCCTATGTAATTCCAACCAGTGAAGGCGGTATATACCTCCGCCGCCGACAGCCACCGGCAAGATCAGCGTGGCGAAGATTAAAAGAGTGAAGGGTGTTGCGAAGGCGAAGAGCAGAGCATCATCGTGAATAGTGTGGGCGTAGGTCATGCCCACCAGAAACGCCACATAGATGGTGTTGCCCAAGATGAGTCCCCACCCTGTGCGAGTCGCCAAGTAGATAAAGGCAATGGCAATGGTCCAGAATATCCCGAAAAAACGGCTAAAAGAATCGTAACGCAGCCAGGGGAGGGCACCCGCCACGCATGTGATAGTCAGAATCGCCCATAGAGGCAGCCGTAGCTTGATAAGCATGTTTTCAAGGTACACAGTTAGGAATAACCCTGTCAGGGTGAGTGTGCACCATGTGTAGAGGGGCAGTGCGCCGTCTGCTGAATGCTGCACACTCAGCCACCCCTCATACACATTGGCGGTGAGGTGGGGAGGCAGGGCATAGCGATCCATGAGAATTCCCGGCGCAATGGCCCCAAAGCATGCAAAGGTTGCGAATATGAGGGCTAGGAACCCTCGAAAATTACTGGGCTTTTGCAGCCCGAAACCGACGTCCTTAAGGCTCAGCATGCGATAAGCGATGTATATCAGAGCCGCACCGAACCCGAAATATGCGATACTCACCCAGTGCTCGGGAATACCGTGAGCGGTTTTTGAATCTAAGTCTGCATAGATACCGGCGGGCAGTAGAAGAAACGGGCGGTGACCCTCAAGATCCCCAAAAAGATACTGCCAGAAGACGTAGAAGTACAGGATGATCGTCCAGGTGAAGACAAAGATATAACGCTTCAGGGAAGAAGCCCTTACCGATGAAGCGGCGTCTTCTGAACTCGCCGAGTGCACAGGTTGCGGCTGGGGATCTGGGCGCTGCTCATTGGTATGAGGCGTTTCGACCGTCGTGGTGCGAGGGCGTGTACTCCCCCGACCCTCTCGGTGAGAGATCTCGGCAAGAGTCGCCTCAACGTTGGTTCCGTTGCGTGATTTGCGGTTTTTGAAGATAAGAACGGCTCCTGACATTGTGACTGCGTGAACTTAGATCCTGCGTATCTTTACACTCTATATGGTGATGTGCATCATGTAAACCATAACGTGAATGTATGCACCTCAAGGGCGTCGGAACGATAAGCATCTTCTAGGTTCCCCAGAGCGCCACTATGAAAATAGACGACAGCTCATGAAACCGCGTGAAATAAGCTCAAAAGGCAGGATAACCGGGATATAATTAAGCAGGGATGTTTCACTGTTGTGCATCCGGTATGTTTTACCCATCCACGGCGAACTAGCTCACCCGGCACAGATTCTCCCCGGAACCTCAGGAGCTTCGATGAAGAACGTATCTGTCACCCGCAGAACCCTGCTCACTGGTACTCTCGCGCTCTCAGGAATCGGCGTGCTCACCGCCTGCCAGGCCGGAACCAACGCTTCAGAACTGCCCGGCTCGGGCTGGGGAACAGACTCTCAAGAAGCAACAGCAACCAATCCGCGCGATAGAGCCGAGTTGCGCGAAGGCGGCAACCTCAACCTGTCATATCCCGCTATCGGACCAAACTTCAACATCGCCTCCGAATCCGGGTACGGCATCTCAATGCTCACTATTCACGCGGCCGTAAACTCGGCGGCCGCCACCGGAGGATGGATAAGCGACTACGCCGGAAACCTCACTACCAACCCCGACTACGTTACCGAGTTCAAAGCCGAAACCGCGAACGGTACACAAACCATCAGCATCAAGATCAACCCAAAAGCCACGTTCAACGATGGAACCCCTATTGACATTGAGGCACTACGCACCACCTGGGAAATCCTGCGCGGCAAAGACGACGGCGGCAACGACTACCGAATACACGACGGGGGAGCCTGGAAACAGATAGCCTCCATCGAAGAATCAGGCGACAAACACACCATCAGCATTACCATGAAAACCCCGTGGTACCCAGCCGATGGAAGCCTCTGCATCTTCCTGCACCCGGCGCTGAAAGACCCGGAGCTCTTCAACAACGGCTTTGATAAACCCCTTGATAAATACTGGGCAGGACCCTACAAAGTTCAAGAGTGGAATACCGCCGAAAGATACCTGAGAGTCGAGCGAAATCCAGCATGGTGGGGCACGCAGCCCCTTCTCGATACCATCACCTGGTACGAGATAGAAGACAGCGCCGAGGAACGCGCATCCTTCAAAACCGGAGAACTTGATGTTGTTAACGTGAGCACCGTGAGCGCCTACAACGACATCACGAGTGTTGCAGACATCGAAATTCGCCGCGGAATGGCGCTCTACGCGGGCGTTTTACAGCTCAACCCCCGCAAAGTTCCACTGCCCATACGCCAGGCCGTGGTTGCCGGAATCGACCGCAAACAGATTCAGCATATACGTTTCGGACAGCTTGGCTGGAAAGAAACCCTGCCCGGCTCGCTCTGCTTCCTACCGCTCCAAAACGGGTACCGCAACAACTATCCCAGCAGATCAAGCATCGAAAACGCCGTCAAAATCCTCGAAAAAGCCGGATACACCCGCGCAGGTATCTACACCAAAGGCGAAGAAAAAGCAGCCCTGACCATCACCAACTTCACGACCGAGCCAACGGTAGCTTCCATGAGCAACTTCATGATGGAACAACTCAAGCGCATGGGGATTGACGCCAAGGTTGAAACCCGCCCAGCCAACGAATACAGCACTGCGCTCGCCGCTGGCGACTACGATGCGGTTTTCACCGGGTACAGCATCACCCCAACCCCCGTGGAGGCGGTTAACTACCTGTACGCTTCCGCCACGGAAGGCTGGAGCACCGAAGAAATCCGCAGCATGGCGGCGCAGATGCTGGGAACCGAGGATACACACCAGCAGCTGGAACGCGCCAACGCCATTGAACAGAAGCATCAGCAAGATGTTGCCACCTACATTCCGCTGTACAACGGGCCCAACTATCTTGCGGTGCGCAAAAAACTCGCCAACTATGGCCCCGCGCTCTTCGCAGCGCCCTACTACGACCCCAATGTGTGGATTAACGTGGGGTGGGAGAAAAAATCGTAGTACGAACTGGGGCTTAAGAGGCTCCGCCGCCATGACTAAACAACGGAAGAACACACAAAAGCCCCGCATGCAGTTCAACTGCACGCGGGGCTTTTGCCTCACCGGAAAACCTACTTAGTAGTCACCTTCAAAACGGTGGATGCATTATTTGCATTACCCACAACGCCCTCAACCGAGGCGAACTTGCGGGTATTGGTCACAATCACCGGAGTGATGAGCGGGTAACCAGCCTTCTTAATGACCGCAGGATCGAACTCGATCAGCGTATCGCCAGCGGCAACTTGCTCGCCCTTCTTCACCTTGACGGTAAAGCCTTCACCATCGAGGTTCACGGTATCCAAACCGACGTGCACCAAAAGTTCCACGCCGTTATCCAACTTGAGGCCCACCGCGTGGCCGGAGGGGTAAGTAGCTGCGACTTTACCCGCTGCGGGTGCAACCACGGTGGTGCCGGTCGGCTCAACCGCAACACCCTCGCCGAGCTTACCGGCAGCGAAAATCGGGTCTGGAACCTCGGAAAGTGCCACGGCCTTACCCTCTAGAGGAGAAGCCACCTCAAGAACCGTACCTGCCTCTAGTGCGGGCGCTGCAGCGGTTGCAGCTGCGGATGCTGACCCGGCCTGATCGGCGGAATCTTTCTTCGCCGATGCGCTTGCCGCCGCATCCCGTGCGGAATCTGCAGGAGTATCGGCAGTCTTTGCTGCGTTCCTGGACTCATACCCGAAGAGCAGAACACCCGTCATCGCGCCACCGAACGCAATTGACAAGCCCAGAGCATACAGGGCGGAAGGCTGCATTGCGGGGATCGACAGGAGCGAGGTGAAGGCGAATGCGTGCGACTTGACCCCCAGTAGTGAGATGGTGGCACCACCGGCCACAGCCGGTACCAGGATGAGGGGAATAACCCGCTTGTAGCGTAGAACCACACCGTAGAGGGAAGGCTCGGAAATACCACCGAGCAGGCCGGACATGGAAGCACCCACCGCAGTCTGGCGAAGCTCCTTATTCCGTGAAGCCCTAATAGCAACACCGGTGACCGCGCCGAAGACGGCGAAGTTGTAAGCACCCATGGGGGACTGGATGAAGTCGGTGCCCAGGGTCTGCAGGTTGTTAATCATCACGGCGTTCAGCGGCCAGTGCAGGCCCAACGGAACCATGAACAGGTACAGACCTGCGATTAGCGCACCCACAGCTCCCGGAGCTACATCGTTGACATTCTTCAGGAAGTCGGAGATACCCATAGCCACGCCAATACCGATGGGACCCACCACGAAAGCGGTTACGGGCACCAGAATAATAACGGACAGCATGGGGACGAAGACCATCTGCAGCATATTCGGAATGATCTTCTTCAACAGACGCTCCAGAGGCGCCAAGAGGGCAACCGCCAGCAGGGGCGGGAACACCTGACCGGTGTAATCGTAGGCGTACAGCGGCAGGTGCAGACCCATAATGGATACGTCAAGCATCTTAGTAGCCGGGTCAGCAAGTTTGGTGAGGCTCTGGAAGGTGCTGGTCATCAGCGCCGCCGGAATAGCCGCACCAACCCACATATTTGCGCCCAAACGCTTTGCGGCGGTTGCGCCAAGCATAATGGGCATGAAGTTCAGCACCGACAGAGCGGCAGCCTTGAGGATGTACCAGAAAGCGAACTGCTTCATCCATTCGGCTTCGAGCGCCTTACCGGCGGCTTCATCGGAAAGTCGCGGACCGTTCACAATATCGATGTTCACGCTCTGGCCGGTCAGGTCAGTGTATTGACCGAAGAAACCGAACTGCTGCAAGAACACGATCAGGGTCAGAATCATGGAGGTGCCCAACAGCGCCCACAGCAGGGGACGGAAGGAATCGGAGAGCACATCGAAGATATTGGTGAGCCAGCCAGCCTTCTTGCCCCCGGAAGCCTTCTTGGAACCAGCATTATCTTCGCCAAGGTTCGCCATGCCGGGCAGGGTCTGCATCTCGTTGTAGACCCCCTCAACACGATCGCCGAGCACGACCTGAGTCTGACCGGACTGCTCAATGACCGAGAGCACCCCGGGGATGCTCTTAATCTGTTCCGTATTGACCTTGCTCCTGTCGGCGGGAGTTACGCGCAAACGGGTTGCGCAGTGCGTAAAGTGGGCGATATTCTCGGAACCGCCAAGTCCCGTCAGAATCTTCTCGCCAAGTTCGTGGTTTTTCACGTTGTTATCCTTGCACGGTGAATAGTGTGTTAGGGATGTTAGCGGCGGCATCCTCAGAGCAAAACGCCCCGAGGGAAACAAAAAAGACCCGAGCTGCATGCCGCCGTACCGTGATGCATCAAAGCATCGTGGGGTATAACGATGAACCCTAGGGAATCTATTCCCTCAAGGGATTCAGCAACTCAGGTCTTGCCTGCCTTACCAGTAACAACCCTGTGTTCTACGGTTGTGTGATTCTAAGAATCACAATATCTGCATGTAACTTTAGGCTTAAACCTGCGCGAGCGCAAGATGAGGTTTTGAAAGTTCAGAAAGTGTAAATTGTGCCGTTCAGGGCTGAGGCGGGTTTCACGTTATGGCGGGCCAGAGCATCCGAAGAGGTTAAACGCCGAACCGGTGCCGTCCACTAGATGTTACGGCACCGGTTCTTAGACGACTGCTGAGGGGAAGATGCGATCTTGAGCTATTTCGTCGCGGAAGGGAAGAAGCTCAGTGAAGCCACCTCAAGCTCGGGGTAGCTGCGTTTCTGCCAGCGGCGACTACGATGCGCGTTCACCTCAATCAGTACGGCACCCAGTACTCCGGCGCCGATAGAGAGCATAAGAAGTTCCGTTGACGGCATCTCAAACTGGTGATACTTGACGAGAAGCGGTACCAGAAGGGCCGCGAAGAAGACACTCAGAAGCGCTCCGAAGAGAAGCATTCGTGCGGTATTGAGCGGGCGTGCTACCGCTGCCAGGTTCCATAGACCCATAATCACCAGGGTGATAAACGATGCCGTTTGAACCTGTCGTATATCGCCTTCCGGGCGGAAAATAAATAGCGCTGCCAGGTTTACCAGAACCAACATCGCCACCACGATAATAGAGTTCGGAATCGTGTAATTCAGCACGCGGCGCAAGAATCCGGGCACGTACCGGCGCGAGTTCGGCAGCAGCGCCAGCGCGAAGGAGGATGCGCCCACAATCAGGAAATCTGCAGTCGAGTATTGGCGGGGTAGGAACGGGAAGATCAGCCCCATCAGACCGAAGACCACACCCAGCAGGATCGCAAAGCCGGTCTTTGTTAGGAACAGGTTTGCCACCATTTCGATATTCGCAATCACCTGGCGGCCCTGTTCCAAGGCAGCGGGAAGCGAAGAGAACTTGCCGTCCAGAAGCACCAGGCGCGAGACGGCTTTCGTCGCGGGTGCAGCGTTGCCCATCGCAATGCCGAGGTTGGCGTGTTTGAGGGCGAGCGCATCGTTAATACCGTCGCCGGTCATTGCCACGACGTGCCCTTGCTCTTTGAGCGAGATCACCATGTTCTTCTTCTGCTCGGGCGAAACGCGACCGAAAATATTGTGGGTTGCGGCGGCCTCGGCGAGTTCGGGGCCGTCTTCCGGCAGGGTAGAGGCATCAATCGCGCCCGCAGAAATATCCATGCCGGCGGTCTTCGCAGCTGCCTGCACGGTGTACGGGTTATCGCCTGAGAACACCTTGAGGGTTACGCCCTGGCGATTGAAATAGTCCACGATTTCGGGGGCATCGGAACGTACATTTTCGCGGAAAATCACGAAGAGCACGGGGGTATGGTCGGCGGGGATGTGCTGCACCGGGTCTCCGTCATCGTTGCGTACCACGGCGGATGCATGCGCGAGTACCATCGTGCGCAAACCCAATGATGCGAGTTCACGGGCCCGCTCACGTTCCTCGGTGCCCTGGTTCAGCAGAGCCTCGGGAGCGCCGAGAAGCCAGGCTCCCGAAGACTTAAACTCGATAGCGCTAAAGCGTAACGCCGATGAGAATGGCACAATGCCGCTGACCTGCTCGGTGGGCGCCTGTTCGAACCCGCCGGTGAGTGCTGCTGCGGTCGGGTTCGCGTTTTCATCATGACCGAACCATGCCAACGCCTGGTCCCAGCCCTGCGGCAGGGATGCGCGCCACGCCTGATTTTCATCGGGTGCTTTTGCTTCGGCCGGAGTCGTCAGCGGGCGTACCGAATCGAAAATCACGCCGCCCTCGGTCAGGGTGCCCGTCTTGTCGAAGCACACCGTATCCACGCGGGCGAGCACCTCAACGGCGGGCTGTTCCTGCACCAAAATATTGTGTTTACGTCCCAGAGCCACAGCCGCCGCCGCGAACGCCAAGGTTGTCATAAGTGCCAAACCCTGCGGAATCATCGAGGCCACTGACGAAACTACCGCGATAGCGACGTTCTCCCAGAGACCGTCACGATTGACAATCTCAAGGCCGCCCGCCGCGCGCACCTGGCCCCACAGCACGATCGGGATAATGATGGCAAGGCCGAAGGTAATCCACCGCACCACGCGGTCGAGCGCATCGCGAAGCTCAGACTGGATGCGCGAGAACTGTCGGGCCTCATCGGAAATTTTGCTTGCGCGGGACTCGGATCCCACCGCCGAGAGCAGTACGCGCCCGGTACCGCCGAGCACGCTCGATGCCGAAAGCACCATATCGCCCGGACGTTTCGGAATGGGGTCATTCTCGCCGGTCAGCAGGGATTCATCCAGCTCTAGCGAATCGGAGGTTAGGACCACCGCATCCGCAGGAACCTGGTCGCCGCGTTTGAGTACTACCACATCGCCCTCAACCAGGGACTCCATAGGAACCTCGATCATAGCGCCATCGCGCACCGCCGTGATCGGGGATCGGTCAAGCAGAGAGATACGGTCGAGCTCAAGTTTAGCCTTGTACTCCTGCACAAAACCGATAATCACATTCGCCACCACGGCGAACAGAAAGAGCAAATCAGCCCAACGCTGGTACAGAATCACAACCAGACCGCACAGCCCAAGCACCAGGTTAAATACCGTAAATAGGTGTGCCCGCATAATGCTCCACAAGGTGCGGGAAGACTTATTATTCTGAGCATTGACCTTACCGGCGGCGGTGAGCTTAGCAACCTCATCGCTGCTGAGCCCGTGAACAGCAAGCTCTTGAGAACCGCTGTGTGCCTGAGCAGAATATTCGGGAACATAACCGGAGGCTTCAGACAGCATTGTCTTGTGCTGGTCAGAACTCATGGATGGGGTACTCTCCTTCGTGGGGTAGGGGAAGAGTAATACATACGGTTTGGGCTGCACCCGGGCGAGTTCAGACTTCTTATCACAAGAAATAACCCTACGCCGGGCATTACTTTATTCTAACAAGTAACCATGGTGCAGGGCTTATATGCCGAACTGGGAATATACTGAGAATCCGTCGGATACTGGCATGGAATATTCGGGGTAGCAGCCCAGAAAAAGGACGACTCAAAGCACGGTGCCGCTCTATCGCCGCGGCAGAACCAGAGGCCGCTTCGTCACCGGATGCTCCAAAACCTCAATCGGATGCTGATACACACGGCTCAGCCGCTCCTCGGTACACACCTGAGCGGGGGTACCGTTGGCAGCCACACGACCCCTATCCAGCAGCACGATCCTATCCGAATACGCCGCCGCCACATCTAAATCATGCAGAACCGCCAACACCGCCGTGCCCTCAGCGGCAAGCTCCCGGCTCATCTGCAGAGTTTGTTCCTGATGTTTAATATCCAGCGCCGCCGTAGGCTCATCCAAGAGCACTAGGGGAGTCTGCTGCGCAAAAATACGAGCCAAATGCACACGCCCGCTTTCGCCACCCGAAAGGGTTGTCACATCGCGATTTGCCATCATCTCTGTATGCGTGCGCGCCATCATCTGCTCGATCACGGCGTCGTCCTCATGCGCACGCTCGGTACCGCGCCACGGGGTGCGCCCCATCGCCACTACCTCGTGCACCAGGTACGAAAACGCCACCTGAGTTTTCTGCAGCAGCAGGGCACGCAGACGCGCAAGCTCAAGATACGAATACTCACCCACCCGCTTATCCTTGAGCAGTACCGAACCGGAATCAGGCTTAATATCGCCCGCAATAACCCCCAAAATCGTGGACTTACCGGCACCATTGGGACCGATGAGCGACACAACCTCGCCCGCCTGAACCTCAAAAGAGACATCCTCTAAGATGCGCCGCCCACCCACCGACAGCGACACCCCATCAACAATAAGCATTAAAGACCTCCCTTCCCCATCGAACGGCGCAACAGGAAGAAGAACGTAGGGCCACCCACGAGCGCCGTAAAAATACCGATCGGCAGGTCAGAGACCGGAATGAGCGTGCGCGCCCCCAAATCGGAAAGCGCAATTAACAACGCCCCGCCCAGTGCCGAAGCAGGCAGCAGCAAACGGTTAGACGGCCCCAAAATAAGCCGAAGCAGATGCGGAATAATCAGCCCCACAAAGGCGATAATGCCCGCATGAGCCACCGCCGCACCCGTCAAAAGCGCCGTAGCAGCAATCGCAACACCGCGCAGACGCTCAACGTTCACCCCGGAATGCTGCGCTGCGCGCTCGCCCAGCGCCAACAGATCAAGTTTGCGTGAAATCATCAAGCACATGATTAGCCCCGCTACGATCACGAACCACACGCTGGCAAGAGCCTTCCACGTAGACCCGTTGAGCGATCCCATCTGCCAGAAGACGATGCGGTCGCGGCTGACATTATCGGCCAGGTACAGGCAGAACGCGATTGCGGCGTTTGCCACTGCTGTTACCGCAATACCCGTCAAAATCATGGAGAGAACTTTCGCCCGACCTGAGGAACGCGAGAGAAAATAAACCAGTGCTGTTGCCGCGAGGGCACCGCCGAAGGCGAAAGCTGGAACCGTGTAAATATCGAAGAATTCGAGATTGAAAACGACCGCTACACATGCTCCCACTGCGGCGCCTGAAGACACACCGATAACCCCGGGCTCGGCCAGCGGGTTACCGAAAACCGCCTGCATGACCGCGCCCGAGCATCCCAGGGCAGCGCCCACGAGCAGCCCCAAAAGCACACGCGGAAAACGAATATTCCACAGGGTGCTGTCTTCAAGATAGGCGGTCGGATCCTTGGGAATCATACCCAAGCGGCGCCCCAGCGAAGCCATCACATGATCGGTCGGAATATTGTACTGACCCAACCCCGCCGACACCACGGTTATGACGATCAGGGCAATACTCAGAAAGCCAAAAGTTGCGAGAATACGGATGCGGCGTTTGCTGCGATAATCCGCGCTGCCGGGAGTCGCCGCATCAGTGCGGTTGGACGAATTCACAGGTGGAGCCTCTTAACGCTGGGGTGCGTAGATAGCGCGGGCTAGGGAAAGCAGAACAGCGGGGGTATTCGGACCGTAGGATAGAATCTGCCCGTCGTTCATATCAACCACGCGCCTGCTCTTTCCCGCGTTCGTTTCGGCAACCCCCGGGCGTGCCAAGAATCCATCCAAGCCGCCGGTGGATTCTACGCCGTGAGTCATGGTCAAAATGACATCCGGGTTCACCTTGACCAGCGCCTCGCTATTCGCGGGAACAATGTTGCGCGCGCCCTGCTCGGAAGCCACATCTCTGCCCTCAAGCGCGGCAATCAGATCGTCCGCGCCGGAACCCTTGCCGAGAATGAAGAATACCCCGGCATTACCGCGCACGTACAGGAATGCCATTGACAGTTTCTTATCGCCTTCAGGGGCAACTTCTTTGATGGTATTCAGGGCATAATCAAGGTCTTTCTGCACGCGCTCGGCGACCTTATCGCCCGCCTCCTGCACACCTAAAGCCTGTGCCACAGCCTTGAGCTGGGGAATGATCTTATCCATGCGCCTCTCATGGTCAAACACCACCACAGTCACGCCCGCATCGCGCAGTTGTTCAACAACTTCTTCGGGACCATTGCTCTTATCCCAGAGCACAAGATCGGGGTTCGTCGCGAGAATCGCATCCGCGTTCAGATCGTGGCCGTTCTGAGTGACGAGCGGCAGCTTCGCTAACGAAGACTCGGTTGAAGACGTCACACGACCGACCAGACGATCACCCAAACCCAGCGAGATAACCTCTTGCGCGAGAGTGCCGTACAGATCAAGAGCCAGGATGCGGTTCGCCGACTTAACAGTCACCTCATCGCCCTTGAAATCCTTGAAAGTCACAGGAAGCTGCGGGGTGGGAGTCTCAACCATCGGCTGAACTTCGGGGGTGTTCTTCGCGCTGCTGGGACCCGTCAGCGATTTCGGATCGGAAGAAACATTGCTCTTGAGCTCCTGCGCAAGGTTCTCAAGCTCAGACTTGGTGGTCTGTTCATCAACCACGGAATGCGAGGATGCGCTCGTGCTGCCCGGATTTTGGGTGCCGATGCCGCATCCGGAGATAAAAAACATGGATGCCGCTAATAGCGCGGCGGTAACCTTCTGCGATGCGCTCGCTCTGCCGTGCCGGTGTCTGGGGCGTGTTGTTGCGCCGGGGTGTAAGAGACGAAAAGCCATATGAAGAGTTCCTATCGGCTAAAACTGTGAGTGTATGTATTCGTGATGAGAGCGTGTGCTTAGGGTGAGGGTGCGGGTAGTCGATACTACCCGCACCCTGGCGCATCCGGTGAGCTATGAGGTGCGGATGCTGCACCGAGGAATAAACCCGAGCCTAAGAATCGCCGCATATGCCGGTGGTTGATAGGCCGATCTTAGGTTTATTCGGAGCGCTCAGACATCCTGGAGGACTTGCGACGGCGCGTGTACAGTACGGCACCGATACCGGCGACCAGAGAGGCCAGACCACTAGTAACCCCAGCCTCTACACCGCTGGCACCGGTATGCGCCAGACGACCATGAGAGCCGCGTGCGTTGAGAGATTCGCATCCCTGACCCTGATATACGGTTTCGGTCACAGTTTGGGTGGTCTGGGTTTTGGCGGTGTTGCCCGCGGGCTGTGTACCCGAAAGCGACGCTGAGAAGCTCAGCGGAGCCATATCCTTACCCGCCTCGTAGAAACCTGCAAACGCTTTAGCACCCTCAGCGGTAATGGTGGTGCCTGCACCGCTGATGGAAATCTTATCGCCAGAGACCTGCAAACCGCTCACATCAACGTTGAGCAGAGCAACTTCACCGTAATTATGCGATTTGCCGTCCATATCGTTGCCGACCATCGTTGCGTAGAGAACGGCGGTCTTGCCGTTGATCTCCAGACGCGGGTTTGAGATGGTGGTGTCCAGAATTCCATGGTGTCCGGTGAAATGCACCGAACCTGTGAAGGAAATTGAGCCCTTACCATCTTTGAAGGAACCCGTACCCTTCGCCCACTGGAAGGCATTATTGGAATAGGTGGTGCCGTTCAGATCCCAGCTGCCGTTCGCGATGCCGCCGCGAATGTAGTTGCGGAAGGAATCGCGCACGCCCCATCCAAGATCTGCGCTGGCGACCTTACCATCTGCGGATGCAGCCGGTGCTTTGTTCGCTGCCTTAACGGGAACCTGCTTAGTCACGGTCACCGGGGTGCAGACGGGCTGGGCGGGGTTCTTTGAGACGCTGCTGAAGGAACCGCTCTTACCGCCATTCGGATGTGCAGCCGGGGTGGAGCCGTTATGGGAATGGGAGGCATTGCCGCCGCCATTGTTCACGGAACCGCCAAAGTTCGTGCCGCCAATACCCGCATTCGCGTTATTACCTAGGTTCGTCGAACCGCTGCCGGTGTTAGAACCCTTAACCGTGGTGTCGGTAACCTTGTTTTCCACCAGCTGAGAACCGAGTTTTGCACTGAAGGAGAGCGGAGCCATAGCGCGCTTGTCGGCGTCATTGTACTGCCCGGCGAAGATCGCCTCGGACCCCTCGACGGTAACGGTAACGGCTGCGTTCTTAGCCGAGAGCACGTTATTTTCTAAGGTTGCACCACTCAAATCGACCTCGGCAAGTACAAGATCTTTGAAGGTGCGGTTTTCGCCCTGCATGTTGAGCGCTTCGGCGTCGACAACCAGGTAGCCCTTGCCCTCTTTGATGACTAGGCGAGTGTTCTCGAAGCTGCTGTTGAGCTGGCCGTGATGCCCGCTAATGTGCACCTTGCCCGCGAAGTTGATCTGACCGGTCTTCGTTGCCTCATCGTACGAGCCGGATGCGCTGGTAAAGTCCAGCCCGCCCGCCGCGTTCTTCGACAGACCCTCGACGGTGATGTTACCGCGCGCAATGGTGTTGAGGTAGTGCAGGAAGGAATCACGAATATTCCAGGTCAGGTTGCCGGATTCAATAATGTGCCCCTGTCCTCTCGGCACGTCGGCTCTCGGTGCTGCATCGGTAGCCGGAGGCTGAGCCGGTGCAGGCTTAGCGGCTTCCGAGCTCTGTGAGGGCTGTGGTGCCGGTTGAGAGCTGGGTGCTTCGCTGGGTTTTGAAGGGTTTGAGGTAGGCGCCTCAGAAGTTTGAGAGGGTTGCGGTGCCGGAGCTTCGGAACTCTGTGAAGGCTGCGGCTCTGGCATTTCAGCAGGTTTACTTTGCTCTGGCGCAGGCTGAGATGGCTCAGGAGCTGGATCGGCAGGCTTACTCGGTTCTGGTGCAGGCTTCTCGGGTTGAGTAGGCTCAGGTGCAGGCTGAGTCGGCTCCGGGGTCGGATCAGCAGGTTTCTCCGGTGCCGGTGCCTGCTTGGTAACGAGCTTCGCGGAGAATGCCAGCGCATCCAGCTCTTGCCCCGCCTGATAGAACCCGGCAAACACCGAAGTTGCTTCTGCGCTGAGTTTCACCTTGGTGGCATCAGATGCTGCCAAGGTCAGCTGCCCGCCCTCGTTTTTCAGGGAGGAAGCATCGAAAGTACCAATCAGCGTGTGATCGTGCTGTACGGGCGGGTTCGGGGTGGTGTTGCCGCTATAGGGGCGTTCGCTGATATTTGCGTATAGGCTGCCCTGCCCGTCTTTGATGACAAGTTCCAAGTCGCTGATAGTTACTTCGAGCACGCCGTGGTGCCCGGTGTACTTCACGCTGGAGCCGGTGAATTTAACGTGGTATGAACCGTCTGCCTCGACGGTACCTTCAGCGGCGGTGAAGTGATAAGAACCATCCGCGTTGGAGGTAGCACCGGTTAGTTCCTGCGAACCACCGGCGACAGGACCGGTGATGTATCTGCGGAATGAGGATTTGACGCCCCAATCTACGGATGCATCCTGCAGGCTTTGTGATGCGGCAGCTGGCGCCTGCTCAGAGACGATCTGCGCGGTCGGTGCGGGTTGGTTCGCTAGGGCGGGGGTGGCGGCGATGCCACTGAGGCCAACGGCGGCAGACGCTAGAAACGCCCATGAGCGCTTCGCGTTATGCGACATAGACATGTGTGTCCTCTATTCGTGGTTTTAGTAATGAGCAGTCTTAGTCTAGACCTATTAGCTAAGACTTGTGTAGCTTAATTGTAGTACTTTGCTTCATGATGAGGTTACCCTTAATAAAATTTTTTAGCATCGGTGTTGCAAAACCAAAAATTTAGTGACACTATGTCATTTATTGATTTGGTGACACAGTGTCATCAAAAATATTCATGACTCTCAACTCAATCAGGAGGCGTTCCGTGACCGCCATTATTACCCCCGAAACCACCTCTCCCGATGCTGCCGAACAGCGGTTTTCGGCCCGGCTAAAAGCTAGCACCAAGCGTGTGCATGATAATGCCGAGCACTCTACCTTTATGGAAGATTTGATGGGCGGGAAACTCGATACTTCCGCGTATTTACGCCTCATCAACCAGTACACCTATATCTATGAAGCACTGGAGGAAATCTCTCGGAATCTGCGTGAATCCGGTAACCCACTGACCGATCCTTTCACTCTGGAAGGGCTGGATCGTGCCGCTGCGATTCACCACGATATTCGTGCTCTAGGGCAGACCGAGATTGACGCCCCGTTGCCAGCGACTATCGAATACGTGGCGCGTATCAAGGCGACCGCGCAGGCTCCCGAGCGGTTCTTGGCGCATCATTATCTGCGCTATCTGGGAGATCTCTCGGGCGGGCAGGCTGTGGCGGCTCTGGTGGCGCGCCATTACGGTATTGCGCGGGATGCTCTGACCATGTACTCGTTCCCTCAGCTTCCCAAGCCGAAGGTCTTCAAGGATGGATACCGGGAGCTTCTTGATCGCGCTCCTTTGAGTGAAGAGCAGCGTGAAGCCCTGATTGACGAGGCTATGGAAGGATTCCGTATTAATGCCACACTTTTTGCCCAGCTAAGCGAGCAGAGTGGCCGTCTGTAAGCGTCTCGATAGATGTTTAAAGTTCACGTTTGAGGTATATCGGGACCATTTGTGACAAATTGTTACACCTGTGTAGACAGCGCCTCAGAGTGTTTATTATCACTGAAAAATATACGTAAATAACCGTTATATGACACTTACAGGGCAGATTTAGACACGCGCTTAGGCATTCATCCTGTGACACGGACATATAAGGGTGCGGTGGTTTCCCAGAGGGGCAAACCACCGCATCCTTCGTTACAGAGGCAGTATCTCTCATGTTATGGAAGAAGCGACAGCCTTCGGTTCTTCAAAACTTTTGTCAGCTGTTTCAGGCGATGGGAATCGAAGGGCAGCTCTTCCTGAGCCTGTTCCAGCATGCTCTCGGTAGCGGAAAGAACCTCGCGAAGTACTCGGTCAGCAATTTTGGCAGATATTCCTAGTTCATGAGCAAATTCAAGGAACTTGCGGCGTGATAGCCCATCACGTTTACCGCTGAGAAGAATCGCCATGTTTTTATCCCCATAAGGTGCCGTAGACGGAATGTCGTAGATGGGCGAGAGCTCGTATTGTCCTTTACGGTTTTCTACGATTGACAGATTTTTAGCGTGTAAATCCCCATTTCCGGTAAGCCATGCGTAGACAAACTGCCGAAAAATTTCGGGGGCGGCAAGGCGGGTCGAAAAGACCTGTCGAAGAATGACATGGGCACATTGCTCAGCCGTCAGATTATACTTATCCGCCGGATAGCGGTTATTGAGTTGGCATGCGTCTTCAACGGCAAGGCGGTGGGCCATTCCATGCTCATCTACATAACGGTCAAAACGACGGATAAGGAGCCCGGGGCGCCCAGTAGCATCATGTACAAGACGGTGAGAAACGACTCCGGGTGATGCATGTATTCCGTGGGCTATCGTGAGAAAAAATGCTTCATTTTCCACTACGTGCGGGTACTCGGGAGGAGAGACTTTAAGAAGATAAAAATCTTCGTTACTTTGCAGCGGGATCGTAAGCATTTTTCCTGAAACTTTATCCTGAACGCCCGGTATAGAGACAGGGTCTATAACGCTTTGCTGAGTGATAATTTCTGAAAACCTAATGTTGTGGAAGTTTTGGCCCTGGATAATGTCATGCCCATCGGGGACGACAAGCTGGGCGGGCTGGTCACCATGAGGTACCACCTGCACATCCCCAACAGTATCGGCTCCTACTGCAATCAACATGCGGAGCTCGTCGTCCGAAGACACTTTGAGATGCTGGCGCAGTCCGGTAAGCCGACGGCCCTCAGGAAGAAGACCTGTAAAGAATGGTGGTAACGCACCACTCCCGTACAGGTATGCTTCCGCGCGTATGGGGAGGGTAGAGGATATAGGTTTGCCGTCGGACTCTATGTAGTTTTCGGCATATGTGTACGCTGTATCGCCGTGGTCTGTTCGGGAAAGATAGCCAGCGATGTTCCCCTTTTTATAGACGTCTGCAAGGATTTCATGCATTAGCGCTCCCGAGGGATGAGATCGATGCCGAGGGTGTCGAGTACGGCGGTTACTTTGTCAAAGGCGATAGACTCGCGCCCTTTTTCGAGATCGCGGATCGTGCGCTCCGAGACTCCGGCAAGAAGCCCCAAATACTCCTGCGTAATCCGAAGTTCGCGGCGATGCTCGCGAACGATCTGGGCGAGCGAGCCCTTTAAGTCCCGTGGCACGAACACATCCTTTCCATGAGTCTGAAACCCTATAAATCGGCAAAATAATTCCGAATTCATGCCATTATGGCATGAAAATCGGTGAAAACACTATATTTCGGCAATATTTTGCCGATATATGTAGTTTTTGGGGGCAGAGGGTGGAAAACTACGCTTCTCGGCAGAATATTTCCGATTTTTAGGCTTCCTGATAGCCGTCATGCGGATGCGGCGGCTCCCCAGAGAGAAAACCACCGCATCCTTTGTTACCGCCGTATGCGCGTTTTAACTCAACTGCACATGACACTACCTGCTGCTACGCGGCCTGAGGCTCGGGTTTGGGCCCCGCCGTGACCGCGCGATCGCGATTCTGCGCTATGCGCACGGCCGGTGTGAGCGCAGAACCTGCCCAAAGAGCCATGACCGCATAGAGACATAGGATCGGCACGGTCGAAAACAACAAGGCATACTGCGCAAGATGGTTGAGACTATTGAATCCACCGCCGATAGCGGCCCCCAGCCACATAGGCGAAATATATAGACCGATAAACGCCACCCACGTCAAAACACGTGCGGTACCGGATAACCAGGCGGGCAGATGCGTGAAAAACAGGGGGAAAGCATCAAGAACAAGCGTCATGATAATCAGCGGGAACATGACGTTATGATGCGACCAGCTGATGGGGGAGATGCTCACCATCAAAAACCCGCCGACCGCCACCTGAGATAGCACAAGATTACGGCGAATAAGCTGGCGCAGAAGCACCGCACAGAGACCGATCGTAGCAAGCGCAAGGGCGTAATATACAGGCCTCAGAGTGGGCTCGCGCAGACCCAGGTGCATCAGCCAGCCTTGAATCGAAATATTATCGGCGAAGTTAATACCTCCAACACGGCCGGAATCCGAAACGGCGCTCGTCCAGAACGTAACTGCCTGCTGCGGAAGGAAGATAAACCCAAGAAGAATGGTCGTGCCGAAAGAAGCGCCTAGGGTAAGGACGCCGCGCCAGTCTTTGCGCATGAGCAGAATAAGGCCGAAGGCAAGCGGTGTGAGCTTAATACCGCCCGCGATGCCGATAAGCGCACCCCGGGGAATGCGGGTTGCCGGTCGTATAAAATCGGCAAGCACCAGCGTAAGAATGATGGGGTTAATTTGTATCAGCGAGAGCCCGCGCCGCCACGGCCCGGTCATAATAATGATGAACGTGAGAGCAGCGATGATGCCGTATGTGCCGAGTCTTTCCTGGAAAGGGATGCTGTAGCCGCGGTCGGTGGCGTAGTTATAGATAAGGGTTGCCAGCCACCATGCAACACCGATGCTGATCGCATACATGATGGCGATACCCACCCATGCGGGCAGAAAAGCGAACGGTAAGAACACGAGCGCGGCAAAGGGCGGGTAGGTGAAGGGCAACCTAAAGTCGCCGTACTCCAGGAGATTGCGGGCGTAGAGATCTTTGTGCATGCCGTCGTTATCGAAGATGGTCATGGCACCGAAACGGTAGACATTGAAGTCTAGTCCGCCCGTGAACTCGATATAGATAAGCCAACCGATAACAAAGAGAGCGAATGCCGCGAGCGTTATTCTGCCCGCTTTAGGTATGTCTGGCGTAAAGACCTGCACGGATGGTGCTGCGGTCATGGTGATCTTTCTGTTGTGTCTGTGCATTTTTTTTGGATGCGGTTCGGCGGGGCGAATGCGTTATCGGTGTGAACGGTTTATGTAACCTATCCTCCAGTCTAGCGTGTGAAAGCGCAGGTGGGGAGTGCCTTGAGGCAGAAAAAGGCTCTTGATGTGAAGAAAAGCGTTGGAAACTCCGCTTTATTCACATCAAGAGCCTTTGTATAGGGCAGGCTATGCCGATAGGGGGATCTAGCCTTGCGCCACCTCACCAAAGTGAGCTGCCATAGTGCCTTCGTGAGCGGCACGCAGGTCATCAAGGTTGATGGAGACCTCGTCCTGGAAGTCCAGCGCGTTCGAGAGCGCATCCACTACGCCGATGCGCGCGAACGGGAATTGCCGGGCGGTGCACATATCCTTGAAACGCACCTCCTCAGAACGCGGGACGGAAACCACCACGCGACCTAAGGATTCCGAGAACAGCAGGGTGAACAGGTCGAGCCCGTCGCGTTCGGCAACTTCGCCCAGCCCGATGCGCGCCCCGGTGTTGAAACGCAGGCAGGCTTCCGCGAGTGCTGCGGCAAGGCCACCGGCGGCAACGTCGTGTGCCGCATCGATCATGCCGTCACGCGACATATTTACGAGCATATCGCCAAGCTGACGTTCAACCGCCAGATCAACCTTCGGGGGCAGACCACCCAAGTGCCCCTTGAAACGCGCCCATTCTGAACCGTCTAGCTCGTCACGCGTAGTACCCAGCAGGTAGATAGCCTGACCATCGTGTTCCGGCGCCCAACCCGAGGGGGTGCGCCGGGTAACGTCGTCCATTACGCCCATCATCGCGACCACGGGGGTCGGGTTAATGGCCTTACCGCCGGTCTGGTTGTACAGCGAAACATTGCCGCCGGTGACCGGAACACCCAGCTCCATGCAGCCGTCGGCAAGACCGCGCACGGCTTCGGCAAACTGCCACATGACGTCCGGATCTTCGGGGGAACCGAAATTCAAGCAGTCCGAAACCGCGACCGGGCGGGCACCCACGGTTGCCACATTACGGTAGGCCTCCGCCAGGGATGCGCGCGCACCCTCATACGGGTCAAGGTAGGCAAAACGTGGTGATGCGTCAGTCGCCAGCGCGACCCCCAGGTTGGTGTTCTCGTCCACACGCACCACGCCCGAATCGTCCGGCATAGAGAGGGCTGTGTTGCCCTGCACGTAGCGGTCGTATTGATTGGTGATCCAGGACTTGGAGCACATATTCGGGGATGCCATGAATGCCTTGATAGCCTCGCCAAGCTGTTCGCCGCGCGGGCGTGCATCGTCAGCAACGGAGCCTGTGAAATGGTCTGCCTGGAGTGCATCCTGACCAGCCGGGCGCGCGTAGGGGCGCTCATAGGTGGGACCATCGTGCGCCACAGTACGCGGGTCTACATCAACGATCACCTGGCCGTCCCATTCAATGGTTAGGCGACCGGTATCGGTCACCTCGCCCAAGAAGGAGTACTCCACGCCCCATTTCTTCATAATCGCCTCAAAACGCTCGACGTTCTCGGGCGAAACGACCGCCATCATGCGTTCCTGCGATTCCGACATCAGAATTTCGCCGGGGGTTAAGGTGGGGTCGCGCAAGAGTACTTTGGTGAGATCCACGTGCATGCCGCCCTCGCCGTTGGAGGCGAGCTCACTGGTTGCACAGGAAATACCGGCAGCACCGAGATCCTGAATGCCTTCGACCACGGAACCCTTGAAGAGTTCCAGGCAGCATTCGATCAGAACCTTCTCGGCGAAGGGATCGCCTACCTGCACTGCGGGTCGCTTGGAGGGCTTGGTATCGTCAAAGGACTCTGAAGCCAGTACGGATGCGCCGCCAATACCGTCGCCGCCGGTGCGTGCCCCGAAGAGCACTACCTGATTGCCCACACCGGATGCGTTTGCCAGGCGAATATCTTCGTGGCGCATAATACCGACTGCCAGGGCATTGACAAGGGGGTTTGCCTGGTAGCAGGCGTCAAATTCGGTTTCGCCGCCAATATTGGGCAGACCTAGAGAGTTACCGTAGCCGCCGATGCCCGCAACCACACCGCCAACCACGCGGGCGGTATCCGGGTGGTCGATAGCGCCAAAGCGCAGCGGATCCATAACCGCGATCGGGCGTGCACCCATCGAAATAATGTCACGCACAATACCGCCCACTCCGGTTGCCGCACCTTGATAAGGCTCAACATAGGAGGGATGGTTGTGTGACTCGATCTTGAAGGTTACCGCCCACCCGTCGCCGATATCGGTTACGCCAGCGTTCTCGCCGATGCCGACCATCAGGTCTTTTTTCATCTCGTCGGTGACTTTGGCGCCGAATTGCTTCAGGTGTACTTTCGAGGATTTGTAGGAGCAGTGCTCGGACCACATGACTGAGTACATGGCCAGCTCGGCCGCGGTCGGACGG
>ERZ773003.203-NODE-203-length-47778-cov-5.793747_pt1 | contig 47778 bp, 40 predicted proteins | sample MGYA00580668_ERZ773003 | MGnify/ENA primary metagenome ERZ773003 (study PRJEB29015, sample SAMEA2738002) | human oral metagenome | biome: human oral; feature: human-associated habitat; material: dental | place: China | collected 2126 ...
TGGCAACAAGGTATGATAAATTGGCAACATCTTTTCTTGCCTTTATTTACTGTGCAGCAATATTTATTTTGTGCAAATAGTATAGTCTGTTATAGTTTTAAGACACACCCTAGTCACTACTGTTACAACTATATTTTATCACAACAACTTCATCACCAATTTTATATAAAAAATCACGTACTTCTTTTCTGTCTTGCAGAACAAACTCTATAGATGTTAATTCTTTGGAAATGTGTACCACCTGCAAAAGGGATGGTTATGATATTCCCATTCAATATCAGAATCTATCATTCTTTTTTTCTTGCATGAACCTCTAAAGTAATCTTTATTAAATCCTTGCATTTCATATATTACTTTACTACTCAAATAAATCACTTCTTTCTACGTTTTTATCACAAATTCAATGCGCTTACTAAATAATTATATCGGTATGTCTTTTAATTTCAAACATAAAAATGAAAAACTAGTCACAAAATCTCTTATGCGACAAGTCTACCAGTCTCAAATCCACTAGACTTATGAATGAGCAGACTATAACCTTCACCCTCATCTTCTATTAGGTATTTTTCTACATTAATATATAATTGTTAATTCATTCAATAATCAAAGTATTCTCTTACTTCTTACTGCTACCAAGAATCTTTCCCACGGCATTTATCTTAGTCTTTGTTCTGCACTTCTAACACAATCCTATATCCATACGGTCCTGCGGAGTCGTAATAATACCACCACTTTCTCAATGGTACATTGTCTTACACTCTCTAAATAATTTCATCTCGATTCATCGCATAAATAACACCTCTTTCCAATAAGAGCACTCTCGCAAATTCACAATCACAGTATCAGGTTATGAATTTCCGACGCTGCTCTTATATTTTTAGAATATCAATGTTTCCTCTATGAACCTGCTTATGACATTTTCGACACAAAGTTACTATATTATCTACATTTGCAGCTCCGCCATACTGATAATTAATAATATGATGTCCCTCCACATAATTGACAGAGCCACAAATCTGACATGTATATAAATCTCTTTCTTTTCCTTTTCTCTGTACAACACAGTGTTCCCTTTCTCTTTCAGACATCTTAACCCCTCCTCTCTAACTGTTTACGTTTTCCTGTCTGGAGCAATCTTCCAACATCACTCTTTTTACAACAGGCAATAGTTCCTCTTCCGTTTGGCGCATACTTTCTCTTTGCTTTCATTATCTCCTTTGTCATCTGAGCAGCCTGCTCATTTGTTAAATCTCCAATTACCACCACCACAGCATTATCTTTTGTTCCTGCCATAATATCACCCCCTTAAAAATTAGTTATCTGTACTCCGTTTTCATTTTCAAATATCACGGTATTATAACCATATCCAATTGTTATTATGTTCTCAAAGTCTACTCTCCAGCTATCTCCATCCTTTATAATTGGAATAATGTCTACCTCACCTTTCTTTCTCTTGATTACTACAAAATCGTTCGTTACATTTAATACTTCATCACCTTTTTTTAATAAACCTAATACCATAATGAGTACCTCCTTAATCTGATGTTATCAGGCTCTTGCCTGCCTCTACTATTCCCACATTCAAAGCTGTTGTGGTTCCACCTGCCGCAATGGTCCCTAATGTAGTTGCTGCTGCCGCTTCAATCCCAATTGAAGTAGCTGCTCCAGCTGCTGCCGTACCTGTTATTCCTCCAATGGTCGCGGTGCCTGCCGCTACTGTTGCCCCAATTGTACCTGCTGACGCTATAACTCCTCCTGTAACTGCTGCTGCGGTTTCTGCGACAACCGCCAACACTGGTAATAAGAAAAACATACAAATCCCTCCTTTACTATGAACAAGCACTCTGGCTTTCAAATTCCTTAGCCATGATCCAACCGATGACCTCTGTTATCGTTGCTGCTGTAGTTGCATTAATTATATTTCCTACGCCCGGGATCCAACCAATAAGTACCTGAGATGCCGTTCGTCCAACAGTCGCTGCCGCTGCACTAGCCACCGCCGCTTTAGCTGCACTCTGATCTAACGTGATTCCAAATACTTTTCCCAATGACACTGCCATGGTTAATTGAATTGGTGTAATTATTAAGTTGTCACTTGCCGGCACCTGTGCCAACCCTCCACCAATCGCTGCTGCCGCTGCGCTGGCTGAATGGATTATTCCGTTACATAAACCTATTTCTCTACTAGTCATAATTATTTCCTCCTTAAATATGAGTTGTTAATTGATATTGTTGTGCTCTCCCATCGAACAAGTATAGTATAGTATTGTTTTAAGTAACTTTCAAGAATTGTTTAAAATCACACATTTGTTACCTTTTATATGTCATTTATTTATTTACTCTTATTTTTTGTTACCTGTCAAGTAACAATAATTAAAAACCTCCATGGTTCCAAATTTCACTCTCGCTTACATTAAATATAATAGTTGCACTCGCCACAACCTGTGGCTTACTCATACCTCCTGCAACAGGTTCCAAGGTTTTTGCAATAATTATTACCAAATCCCATGCTGACATAATCAGTTACTCATTTTAAAAAACAAACTATTAACAACTACTTATGATACCAGTCTTCTCCTTTCTCTCGGCATATTATCAATAACCATATCTAATAGTTTTTCAACATTGTATCCTCTTTCAGCTGAGTAATAGACAGGTCGTGAAACCTTAGCACCTGTCGCTTCTGCAAGTCTGCTTCGAACAGAATCTGCCTTTCCCTCTAAAAAATCATGTAATACACTATCCGGGCAATTTAGCTGTTCATCCCAGTGCCTTCCTTTCATTGCAATATCCGCCTGATTAATAGCCACAAGAACTCTGTCTATTTGAAAATTTGGTACAACTACCTCATTCAACAGTCGGTATGTAGTTCCCATATCCCTTCCTGATCCATCAAGGATCACCAACACAGTATCAATCAGTCCATATCTGTTATCATCCAGGTTATAATTCTTATTTAACAAGTCCACCAAATCCCTCGAATATCTCTTATCATTATTTATATTATCTCCTAATCCAGGACTATCCCAAAATCGCAGAAGTTCATTCAGTTCCATCGAACCAATTTGCATAGTCTCCGGATTAAAGGTCCTTCCAACTTTTGCAATTTCCTTCTTAAATAATGCATTAATTGTAGAGGACTTTCCAGCCCCCGTACCACCAACAACAAGTACATCCAAAGGTCTAAATCTTGCCACACTTAAATTTCTTTCTATATCACTAACTCTATATAATCTATTCATATTGTACCTCCTTAGCCCAACAATCCACCGATAAAACCGATAACTCCACCAACAACGGTTCCAATACCACGACCAATAGTATCTCCCACGCTACCAAATATACCGCCAATAGCACTACCAATATCTGCTCCCTTAGAAGCGCCTTCTGTGATAGACTCAAAAATACTCTTTCTGATTTCCTCTCCATAATCAAGCAATTCATCATCATCCTCCCACATTTCTGCGTCCTCGTTAATATTGTTTGCATATACAACTCTCTTCTCGGAAGGCGTAGCCTTTACGATGTAATACAAAAGTTTTGATAAGTTGTACGGTCTACCCTGTTCTCCTCCTTCTTCCTTATATCCAGCACTATAATAAATCGGGTCAATTTTAACATTTGTTGACTCGTAAACTCTGTCTTGAATAGAACGAACCTTCTCCTCTAAAAAGTTCACCAACTGCTGGTTAGGCTCATTCTTATTGTAATCCCAATTGCGTCCTTTTATCGCCATGTCTGCCTGATTAATAGCCACTAAGATTCTATTTTCTTTTCCTTTTCCAAGGTTTGGAATAATAACACTGTTAATGAGTTCATATGAAGTTCCTAAATCTCTAGTACCGCCATCAAGGATGACTAAAACCAAATCGATAAGTGCATCACCATTCTCATCTACTTCTGAAATCTTCTTAATAATATTCCTTGCGTGTCTATTGTCAGCTTCCTTACCATCACCAAGTCCCGGAGTATCCCACAACACAAGGTTGTCCAACTCATACTTCTCGATTTTCATTGTTTCTGGGTCAACGCCAACTCCAACTTTGGCTATCTCGGTATCAAACATCGCATTGATTGTAGAACTCTTGCCGCAGCCAGTAGCTCCGGTAATCATAATGTTCACCTTCTGATCCTTAAGTTTCATGGCATTCTTTAACATCTTGTTCTTGTCATCTTCGCTAATGTTAGCGTTAATAATGTCGCTTTGCATTGTTTCAAAAATACTTTCTTTTCTCATAATAAATTCCTCCATAAAATAAAAATCATATATTTATTTACTGTTCTTAAATTCGATTGCTCAACTGAACTTGTCTATACTATACTCCTCTCTACAGGTAACTACCAGTGAACAGTTTCAGTTTTTCTTTGTTACGTTTTTTCTTTTTATATTGCATTTTTCTTTTTTGTATGTTACTTTTATGGTAACACAATATCAAAATGAGGTTATTATAATGGGATTTATTGATGAAAATGGCTATCCACTAATCAACGAAGAACAGAAAATACGTATTGCATTAAGTGTTAAAGCAAAGCTTACAATGGCCGAAGATATGAGTGTATTTAGGACTCCAAAAGCTTCAACATTTGTAAATACGGTGTTCGATAACTTTAAGGGTGACGCTAAGTCTTCTATTTCTTTATATTTACAACAGCGAGAAATTGAGTTAGACAGATTATTCACCGGAGCCAAGCTTGATGCCATAAACAAGAAAATTGCAATAGACCAGATTCTAACTATAGAAAAAAAAGACATACAATCAAAAATAGCTGACTATATTCATTTCAAAGGCAAAAGCAATTTGTATCACATTAATGACAATAATGTTGAGTACCTTCTTGAGGATTGTGACGAAGAACAATACTACGGTCGTCCAGGCTTGTACATTCGCTCAATTATCGAAGAATATTGCTCTCTGCCTTTCATAAAGAGAGAACGTATCTATAGAAAAGATATATATGAAACAATAGAAAAGGCCTGTACCGAAGAAAGAATATTAAAAATAAAAGCTGATTACTTTGGCAAAGACCAGCTTTTCTATGTTTATCCATACAAGATCGTTCCTGATACATTCCATACTCAGGCTTACCTGGTATGTTATTCCAGAAAAGCCGAAGAGGAAGAAAAGGATAAAATTGTAGCTTCATTCTCTATGGCTAGGATCAATTCACCTACAATGCTAGCAAAAAACTTTCATCTTAATAAGAAAGAAATAAATAATATTGAAACCCAAATTGCCAACTATTCTCCGGCATACCTCATCGGAATACCGGAGCAAATAAAAGTACGATTAACTCAAAAGGGAAAGCAAGCCTACCAGTCGAGGCTTTATTCACGCCCCGAAAAAATAGAATTACTTTCCTCTGATGATGTTTATGTTTTTGATTGCACACAACAACAAATATTCAATTATTTCTTCCCATTCGGTGCTGATGCAGAAATTATTAGTCCTGAATATCTTAGAAACCGTTTTAAAAACTATCACGAAAAAGCATTAAAACAATATTCTTAACAACTTTTATAAATTAATCCACAGAATAACCCAATATGACAACTACAGTTCTCTGATAAACTCAAGAATGTAACCATTATTCTGTGGATTTCTTTCCTTTATCATTACTACCATACGTTTATTTTTGAATTCTGCGGCATTTCTAGAGATAGCCTCAAAACAAGCTTTACTTATAGAGCCTTTCTCATCTTTATATTCACCATACGAAATAATAGTACCCTTTAAGTTCTTATTAGTACCAGTTTCCTCTCCGTAAAAGACATATTCACCATAGTTTAAACTTTCCATTATTTTATTCATAGTATTATAAGAAGCAGATTTTTTAACCAATTCTTCTTCTGTCATAACCGCACCCTGTTTATTACTAGGCACTTTACTTATTGAGTCGAGTATTTCTCTACAGTAAATATCGATTTCCTGTTTTTCTATCTCAGTAATATACTCTTCATGACCATGTGCAACTGGATTTCTTGCATTTCCGCATTTATCAAATTTTTCACGCCATTCTCCATATTCAGTCTCCTTAAAATATTTTGCAAAAACCCCCCAAGCATTAGCGATAATCTTCAAGGAATCACTAAGCGACATTACATCAAAATATGTACAAGTTTTAAAAAACTTCTTTTGCGTGCTATCAATAAATGTATCATACATAGAAATATTCTTCTGTGCACCTATTGTGTTATGAATAATCTCTCTTTCAATATCTTTTATTGATTCTCCATAGACCTGATAAAAATCTATCAGTCCCTCCATCTCTCTTTCAATTACCTGTTTTATCTTTTTCTCAACACTTATTATTGCATCCCATATGCTAAAATTAAGCATATGGATACTTAAAAACTGAGTAAAGTATTCCGAAACAGCAATAGTTCTATCCTCAGAAAATATCAAATATCCCAAATTGACTAATTCATCCCTATCATTTTGTGTAACGCCAATATTAGGACCAGTAACAAATGGAATTAGTCTTTTTAAATCTCCATCTCGTTCCAAGTGTCTTTGTATATCCCTATAATAGTCATTAATCAATTTACAGTCATTCTGAAAAACATCGCTAATGTCTATAGGCTTGTTAACTTTTTTTCTTTCAACTAGTTTGTTTCCAAAAATAGATAGTAAATACGGCGATGTTCCAGCATAGTATTCTATTTCCTTTTTCTGTTCCTCGTTAAGGAAAATATCATATTTTGATAATGCTTCATAATATTCTTTAATATCTTCTTCATTAAATCCCTTAAAATAAATCGGATCTAATACTCCATGTAAAGTAGAGCTCTGGTATGTTGTTCCCTCAATTGTATTAAGACTTCTTCTGGAAATTGTAATAGCAAATAAGTTATATTTAGGCGATGAAAAAAGTTCTCTAAGCATATCATATTTCTTTGTATCATTTTCAAATACGACGCTTGCTCTATCAAACTCATCCAGTACTAAAATCACTTTTATTTCAAGTTCCCTTAAGTATTCAAAAGTATCTTTTACCGAATGATTCAACTTAACCCATTTAAGTTCGTCTTCATCAAAATTTGAAAGTAAATCTGCTATTTCATCATCCATTAAGTCCTTGCGATGAAGCTGTTTTTTTAACTTCCACATAATGTCTTGCCACATTTCATAATAAGAGAAATCTCCCAAAGTGACATTAACATACAGTATTTGCTCTGTCTCAGGAATATTAAGAAATGCATTATCAACAAAAGATGATTTTCCTGTTCTGGTCAACCCTATTATTGATTTTGCTGTTTTAATACTTGATTCAACAAACAGATTACGTATCGAACAAACTTCTTGTTTTCTGCCTATAAAAGAATCACCTCTTACTTGACCTCCTATGCAAAAAATGTTATCCATATATTATCCCTCCAAACCATATCTCTCAATAAGCCATTCTTTGTATAACGCAACTTTTATCTTGCACCTTTCTTCTCCATTTCGAACCAACACATCCCTTTCAACTAGCTTATCAATAACTCTTGCATTTTCAGGGTCTTCAATCAAAAGGCGAATGTTAGCCCATTCTCTATTATATGAGCCTCTTGCTATAGCCTTAAGAATTTCCTTGTTTTTTGCTATAATCTCTGTATTATCCACTTCACTCTTATCATTATATTGTGGTTCAAAAAAACGAGATTCTTCGAATTCTGAAAGATTCTTCTTCAAAAAATCATCAATATGAGCTCTTGTAATATACATCGACTTTTGCTCATTCAAATAATTAACCAATTTTCCACAGAAGTTCATAATCAAGAAAGCACTTCCCGAAGTAAGCTCATATAATCTCTCAATCGCACCTTCTTTGTATCTGCTCTCCTTATCTCCATTTTCCGAAACAAGAAGAATTGGATCAGACATTAGTGATTTTGCATCTGTTTCACTTAAATATGTAACTTTTTTCAATTCTGTTGTTTGGAAATCATTACTAATTACAGGACTTATGCTAATATCATTTACAAACTGCATCATATGATCCTGACCAATTATTATGGCAAAAATATTATTATTCTGCAGAAGCGCTTTCCACCACTGTGTAATACTACTATCCATCTTTCCTTGGCGAATCCAGTCGTATATATAGGTAAACTCATCTATCATAAGAACAACGTTATACGCAGGTTCAAAACCATTAACATATTCGCAGAAATCCTTAAATGTCTTATTAAAAACCAATCGAGATCTTTCCGGATTATCAAGCACTTTATCTGCATCTATGCTTATACCATCTCTCTTCATGTTTTCCATCAAAACTGGATGATAAACTTGACCTTGCTCTAATCCTAAATTTGCTACCTCATCCTTTCCTGCTTTCTTTTTTATATCTTTTTCAAGTGTTCTCAAAATAGTATATAATAGTTCTGTAATATCCTTATCATGTAAATCCTGATCACCAATACTTCCTGTATTAATTATTATGTTGTGTTCCAAATCTCTTTCTCTTAATCCATTTTCTACATGATACAAAAGCGAAGATTTTCCTGTACGAGTTTGACCGTATAATGCAAGCGCTCTTCCTTGATTATTTGTACGGACATCCGCTGACATCACACCAATAATCTCTTCAATATCCTTAGATCTACCAAAAAACATATTCTTATCAGAAACAACCTTACCGGAGATATATGGCTCAAATGGATTAGGTTTTATCGGTTCAAATTCATCCTGATTATAAAGTGGAACTGCAATACGCACTGGTTCTTCCTCTACCATTTCTTCTTCAAAAATAGAAACTTTGTATTGATAACTAATTGAAACAGAAAACTCAAGTATCTTAACATTTGCGGTGTTTGTATCTATCATAAAATGCAATAAGATACTTTCTCCCTTGCCATTACTCCTTATAGTCTTAAGTTCTCGTAATGCTTTGTCATCATGAAGAGAAAATGGTTTTGATGCCTCAATCACTATTCTTACATTTTCTGCATTTTGAACATTTTCTTTATTAGTAAAATTGATTGGTACTGTTGCTTCGCCACTTTCTTGATTCAAAGAACTTTGCTGCCCTGCTGGAACAGATACAGAAATCTTCGGCTTAGAATCTTCGTATAATCCTTTTGCCTCAATATGAATCTGTGTTTCAATTGAATTAAGCAAGTCAAGAATAAATTCATATGTATACATTGTTGCCGATGACTCTATCATGTCTTTTACACCGTCTATACTCTGAAGCATTTGTCTAAGCAAGTCATTTTTAGCATCAAAATCAGATGTTTCAATATATTTAATAACAGAAAGCAATACCTTTGATATTTCGTCCCAACATTGTTTTTCGGATTTATTTAAAAATTTTACAAAAGCATGATTCTGAAGTTTTTGCATATTATATGAATTAATTCCAAAAACTTTATTTAATAATTGATTAAAGTTCGAGCTAAAATCATCTTGCATTCTTGAATAGGCTTTTATTGCATATTCCCATTTTTTCTGGAGAGAAATATTATTAATCTCCATTAGTGGAAGTCCTGTGCCCTTTCCTCCTTCTATTATCGTATCAAGTGCAGTCCCTATTCCATTACGCAAATGACTTTTTTCAAGTCTGTCTAATACTATCTCACCATACTTTTTATTATTAGCGTTATGCGCAAACAGTACAATTAATCCAATCACAAAATCCATTGTATCCGATAATAATTCACCATTAAATTCATCACACAAAATTGTCACTAATTCCTTAGCTTTCTCATCGGAGCATGTATCATTCGCAGGTGCCGGTCGTTTCTTTATAATATCGAAATCAGCAAAGAAAGTCTGAATATATCTAAGGAATGAATCAAGCCAACAAGAATATACCTTATCAACTTCCTTAAAAATATTGGTAACCTGAAAATAGCAATATCGCGCCATATCAAAATTATTAGTTGTCTTCGCATTAATTAGCTGGTAATCTCCATAAAATAACATTGCCTTTGCAATATAAAACTGATATATTTGTTCGTTTATTTTCTCTTCTTCGTTTATTGTTCCCCCTCGTTCCAGAATCTGTTTTACGAGTTTTGCTGCAGCAATAAAGTTATCATACTTTGCTTGATCGTTTGCAGTTTTTCTACCTGTAATATAACGAATAGCCTTAGTAGCATCTTTTTCATTTCCTTGATAGATTCCATCTACTACATGAGGTATACCTTTATCAACCTCAAGATTAGTACGATCCAAACAGTCAAGAATATATTTGCTTATCTGTGTATCTCTCCAATAATCATCCCATGCAATTTCCTCATGTATAAGCCCTTCTACACTTTCCTCGTTAATAATTGCAAGTGCTAATGTATCTGCGTTCTTCAATACCAAAATTTTATTAGCAATCTCTTTTGCCTCTTCTATTTTTCCCAACTTATAAAGTGCAAATGCTTTTCCCTGTAGCATATTGATATGTGCCAATTCATAACTAGCTGATGACCCAAAATTCTGTTTTTTTAGTTTTTCCCATCTATCAAAGTATCTTATTCCCATTATGTATTGTGTCAAATCATTGCACACCTGTCCCAATTTCAAAAGGAAATGCATTTTTCTTGTTACGGCATCAGTATTTTCTAATAGTTCCTCACAAACACTTACAAACTCGTCATCATGTTTTTTCAATTTATCCAAGGTTTGAACTTTTAGATTTAGATAGACATCCCTTTTTAGAACATGCGAGTATTTATCTAACAACGCAATAGATTTGTCTAACTGACCGGTTCTCATATAAATTGAATTCAGATCAGGAACAGCCGTTTCTAATTTTTCTCCTATTTTAATTGCCTCCAAATACCAAAATTCTGCATTCTGTAAATCACCACTAAAAAGATAGTAATGAGCTTTATTGCAATGCCCTCTAGAAGCTATAGGACCTACAGTACTATTATTTATTTCAACTACTGCTTGTTCTTGTTCTAATGGCATTAAAGATTCGTACATAAACGGAACAAATAAATTGTGATTTGCCTGTGCTTTCTTTTTTTCCCAAGCATCTACCTCACTTTGCTTTATCAATCTTGATTTTACCCATGATTCTATTGTTTCACGTTCATATGAAACATCAGAAACAATAGAAGTCGCTATTTTCTTATTATTCTTTTTACTTGGTACAAAAGTGACATCAATCATTTCAAGATTATTGCTATCTAAAATATCTGCCTTTAAATATGGATCTGATACTGAATCCAATATAAAGTTATACTCCTTACCATCACAACTAATTCGCCCAAACTCATCTAATCTATTATATTCAGAAATAAAACCTTTTTTTCTTTCAACAACTCTCTCACCGATCAATCGAATTTTATCAGCCGCTTTATCACCTTTTATATTTTTGCCTATAGTATATGAAACACGATATCCAGATGAGGCAGATGTAAATAACAACTCTTGCAATTCCTCATCTATTACTTGGGTGATATAGAAAAATACCTTATGATCTATAAATCCAAAATTTTTACTTGTCTCAAATCTCGTAATTGTTCCAATAAAATCCTCTTGAACCTCTATGTTCTCTATAGTTTCCGCAGTCTGTTCATCAGAATCAAGTATAGGCGCATACTGTGAAGTCAGCATAGAAATGTCAATTTCAGAATATTTTTTTTCAAATATCTTATATAAAAAATCACCGTTTTTATAATGACTCAACTCCTCTTTATTAGGCAACTCAGTTATGCAGCTATCATCCTTATACCAAAATAATAGCATCTGTGTTTTAATATCTTTTTCACCACTTATTACCATCCAAGCTATATCTTCACGATTATTAGAACTCGCATAATCAACAAGCCATTTTCTAATTTTTTCTGAGGCCGTACTACTCATATAAGAATTCATTGCATAATTCATGCATGATGTATATTTTTTTTGTTGATATGCACACAAAAACGCACTTTCATAGTCATATCCTTCGTAAAAAAGCATTTCTGCTTCTTCAATATTCCCTAATTCATACTTTATCATTGCCCTAAGGCAGTTTGCATATTGAATTCCACTGTTTATAGCGCTAAGTTCAGCTAAAACCCCTACAACACGATAATTCGTTGCAGTAAACTCATGCATTTTCTGTGCATGAAATACTTTATCTTTATACTGGTTTAATTTATTTTTTACTTTTCTTGAAAATCTTTTTGAATATTCTTTATATCCATTAGATACTGTCAAATCAGCATAAAAATCCAATTCTCCCCAAATCTCTACTATCTTATCTCTTATTGAAGTCGTACTTTGAATTTTATCTTCATCAGATATGCTAATATCTTCGACCGTTTTTGTTTGATTTGCGGTTTCCTCTTCTGCCATTGGATTTTTCTCTACCACATTAACTGTAGCATCAGAATCATTCATATCTGTTTCAAAGTCAAAATCTATTATTATATCATAGATAATTCTTTTAGCTTTACCTGTATCAATACGTATTACCTTAATCGAAGTTTCATCTAAACAATCTACTCTTCCAATTATCAAGTCATATTCCGTTCTTATTTTTAAGATATCTCCAACCGCAACATCAGATACTATCTCATTTCTTGTCATTAGCCATTCCTCCAACACTTATTTATATGTATAACTTTTAAATTGTTCATTTTTCTGATTTAATTCTCATATTTTTAGGTTTCTTAGCATTTTCAGTAATTTCCCAAGTATTTATAATCTTAAATACTCAAACTTCCCACACCAATAAGGTGTGTTGAACCTTGAAAATTCAATATTTCAGCCAATAAAAAAGGCATAAATGCGTTCCAAATGGTATAATAGAGTTGACCAAAACAAAAAATACCAAAGAAGATTTATGCTATGTCTATTTTACCACAGAATCATTCAGAAAAGTAAGTATTACTTGATTGTATCCAAAAGTTTTTTACCCACCATCATATAGGAAAACTTCTACATAGATGTAATGGCTTCAAAGAGAAGGGAGCCTCTTCTGTATCTATCCTCAGATATAAGTTAGGCAACATCTTTGTAGGTAAAAGTATGTATATGCAACAACGCACAGGTTCTTTCCAAGAGAAATTCTCTAAAAATACCTTTTACCGTTTTCAGAATTCTGTTAAAACGAACCGGATACGTTTTACCTCTCTTCTGGCAGCTGACATCGTCAACAAAGATATTAAGAAGCTTACAGATGACAATAGAAAGAATGTCTTTATCATTGATGACAGCTTGTTTAACCTCACAAGTTGTAAGAAAACAGAGTTAGCTTCAAAAGTCTTTGATTATACAAGTATGAACTACAAGAAAGGTTTTCGTATGCTTACCTTAAGTTGGAGTGATAGAAATTCCTTAATTCCTGTGAACAGCTGCCTTCTTGCATCTTCTAAACAATCAAACCTGATTGGATCGATAAAAGAGTTTGATAACAGAACCATTGCTGTCAAACGTCGTAAGTTAGCACAAACGAAGGCTCCTCAAGCAATGCTTACACTTTTGGATGTTGCTGTATCTTCGGGATTATCTGCAGACTACGTTCTATTTGATACTTGGTTTGCAAACCCTGCACAGATTACTGCAATTAAAGGTAAAGGCATGAATGTTATCGCTATGATAAAGAAAAGCAACCGTATCAAATACCTATATAATGGAGAACAGTTAATTATCAAGGAAATCTATTCCAAGAACAAGAAACGACGTGGCAAATCCAAATATTTGCTTTCTATTCATGTTATTGTTGAAAAAGAGAATCAAGTTCCTGCTAAGATCTTGTGTGTACGAAACAGGGCTAATCGTAAAGACTGGCTTGCTTTTCTATGCACAGACACTACTCTGTCTGAAGAAATAATCCGTATTTATGGTAAACGTTGGAAAATCGAGGTATTTGTCAAAACCTGTAAATCTATGCTTAACCTCATCGGTGAATATCATAGTTTATCATATGATGCACTGACTGCTCATGTGGCAATTGTATTTACCAGATATATGTTACTTGCAACTGAACAAAGAAAAAATGAAGACCAGAGAACGTTAGGTGAACTATTCTTTTTTCTTGTAGATGAAATGGCAGATATTACTTTCAACAGATCACTTAATATCCTGATGGATGCTTTAATGTCAAGCCTTCAGGAAATTTTAAGGCTCAGTGATGCACAGTTGGCTATTTTTACTGCTGATTTTGAGGCAAGATTACCGAAATGTCTGCGAAATGCACTCCATCCAGATGCTATAGCGGCATAAATTGCTATTTTGTTAGCTGAAATATTGAATTTTCAAGGTACTAAACCCATTTTAGGTATGGGAAGTTTGAGTATCTAATTAATATCAGTAATAGTAGAGTAAGTCTCAAATTTCTTTATTATGTATCTGCTGCAATCTATTAACAAAGTGGTAATAAGGCTAGATATCAACGATACAGTACACTAGATGCGGCGGTTTACTTTATAGCTTAACACTTTTAATAGAAATTATTGTACTCTTCGCTATCAAGTTTCAAGTCTTTAAAGAAACTCTCAAAATCCATTCCAAGATAATCGCTCATTTGCTTCATTTCAATAATCGTCTTAATGTCTATAGCTATACCTTCTTTCTTTGTACGCTCCAAGGCAAGGGCTTCTTTTTCGCCATGAGTGTAAATGTACTCTTTACCTTCCGCCTTAGGTGCATCTCTAAGCTCTTGTAAAAATTTTGAAAAATGCTCTATAATCACTTGGGGTTCTCCGAATATTTTAGGATCTATGGCAATAAAACCATGGCAGGTGCCGCCTTTTCCTCCGGTATGTGTATGATTTGATGTCATTCCCAAGGATAAAATTGAGCTGAAAAGTTCACATATCATACCATAGCCGTAACCTTTATGGCTTCCGGATATTTCTTCATTGCCGCCAAGGGGCATAATACCGCCTCCGTTTTTATTGACGATATTAGTAAGAACATCCTGTGCATCAGTTGACGGAGTTCCGTTTTTATCAAGTGCCCAGCCTGTTGGCAGTGTTTTTTCAGCCTTCCTGTACATCTCAAGCTTTCCTCTTGTTACTACAGTTGTAGATGCGTCAAAAAGGAAAGGATAAGGCTTTGCGGGAACCGCAAGGGCTATAGGATTACTTCCAAGCATAGCTAATCTTGCATTGGTAGGAACCATAATAGCCTCGGAATTGGTAAATGACATTCCGATAAGACCCTCATCACACGCCATCTTTGCATAGTAACCGGCAATACCGTAATGATTGGAGTTTCTTACAGTAACGATACACATTCCGCTTGTTTTGGCTTTTTCAATAGCTGTTTGCATTGCCTTGTGGGAAATAATCTGTCCCATTCCGTCATGCCCGTCAATAACTGCGGAAACCGGTGTTTCAAATACGACTTCAGGTTTTGCTTCCACCTTGATCATGCCCTTTTCAATTCCCTTATGGTAACGGGAAATTCGTTGCATACCGTGTGATTCTATACCGTATTTATCCGAAGTTAAAAGAACATCAGTGATAATATCACTTTCCTTTTCTGAAAAACCGAACTTAATAAAAGCTTCTTTACAAAACCTTTCAAGTGTTTCTATACTGAAATATAAATGACTCATATATATCCTCCTTGTGTATTGCCCTGCCGTTAAAATAACTTGACAGAGCTTGATGTAAAAGTACTCCTAACTCATATATTTCTATAATCTATAATAAGTAAGGATATTTTGTAACTATAAAAAGTATTATAAGTTATAAGTAATGCATTGACAATGTATGCAAAAATTAAATTCACAAATAAAGCCGCTTTTTTACTTAACAAAGCGGTACAAATACAGTATAATAAAACCATCAAAATCATCTGAACATTTTTGATGAAGAGTAATTGCTTTAATACTGCAATGCCGATGCATCAGAACTTATAACGGAACAATAAGTCTGATAATAATATAAATTAAAAATACATTGAACCTAAGGAGGTTTATATGCCGTTAAAAAAAGGTGTTATACATATATATACGGGAGACGGAAAGGGCAAGACCACAGCAGCTATGGGACTTGCAGCAAGAGCTGCCGGAACAGGACTTAAGGTGCTTATCTGCCAGTTTCTTAAGGATGACAGAACCGGAGAGTTAAATGTACTTGATAGCTCTGATAATATAGAGATAATTTCATATCCGCATAAAATCAAGTTTATTAAGTATATGACGGAAGAAGAGGTTGCACAAAACAAAAAAGATCATCAGGAATATTTTAATAAAGTAGTGGCAGCGGCTCAGGATAAAGATTTGCTTATTATGGATGAATTTATGGCAGCTTATAACTACGATATGATAGAAAAAGCACCGGCTTTAGAGTTTTTGAAAAACAAACCGGAAAAGTTGGAAGTGGTGCTTACCGGAAGAGATGCTCCGGATGAAATAAGAGAACTTGCAGCTTATATTACAAATATGACCAAAATAAGGCATCCTTATGATATGGGGCTGTCTGCAAGAAAGGGTATAGAGTTGTAAAATCGGAGGCTGTTGCATTAAGAACGGAATATACGGCATATAACAGTAAATAAAAAAGGCTGCTATATAAAGTATTATTTTCTTTTTATGCGACAGCCTCTTTTAAGTTGATTTTAAGTAAGGTATTTTAATATATTGTGTAATGATTAACTGATAAAGAATGAGGAAAAATATGAATTACATAGAATTTGATAATAACAGAAAGTTTGATATAACTATTTTAGGAAGAGCATCTATAGATATGATTCCCACCGACTTTTTTAAGACCTTGGACGAGTGTGCAACCTTTAAGAAATATATAGGCGGCTCTCCGGCAAATATAGCCATAGGTATGGCAAGACTTGGAAGAAGTGTAGGTTTTATAGGAAAGGTATCTGATGACAGTTTCGGTAACTTTGTCTTAAAAGGCTTTGAAAAAGAAAATATAGATACTACACATATATCAAAGACAAAGAACGGTGAAAAGATAAGCCTTGCCTTCAGTGAAGTGCTTGAGGGTAAGGGAAATAACTTAATTATGTATAGAAATAAAGCTGCCGATCTGAGCCTTGATGTAAGCGATATAGACGAAGAGTATATAAAGCTTTCCAAACTGCTTTTTATATCAGGTACGGCGCTTGCGGCTTCTCCTTCAAGAGAGGCGGTACTTAAGGCGGTGGAGCTTGCAAAAAAATCAGCTACAAAGATAGTATTTAACCTTGATTACAGGGCGCACAGTTGGCAGGATAATAAAGAGGTGGCAAAGTACTACAGTCTTGTAGCAGAGCAAAGTGATATCGTGATAGGTCTTAGAGAAGAGTACGACCTTATGGAGACGGAGCTTAATCTGTCGGGAAATGATGAGGACAGCGCAAAATATTGGCTTTCAAAAGGGGCAAAATTAGTGGTAATAAGGCATGGTGATGAAGGCTCCGCTACCTATACCGATAAGGGAGAAAGCTTTTTTATAAAGCCCTTTCCGGTGGATAACCTAAAGGGTCTTGGAGGCGGAGATGGCTATATAGTTTCCTTTATTAACGGGATTTTTGCCGGAATGGAAATTATTGATGCTATGGAGATGGGCAGCGCTCATGCGGCAATGCTTGTGGCAAGCAGGAGTATAAGTGAGGATATGCCCACACTTGAGGAAGTCGAAGAGTTTTTAGAGATGGCAAAGGACAGATACGGGGAAATGATTGCAAGAGTATAAAGTTTTTTATTTAAAAATATAGTCAGATAAGTATAAGTTGTGCTAAAATGCTTACATTAGAAAAATGCAGATGTGATATTTTAAACAAATGCTTGAAAAAGGGGTGCTGTCGGAAGTTTTAATTTTTATAGTTAAGACTTTTGGCAGCCCTATCATTTATAAAGACAGGAGATCAAAATGAGAGTTTTAGTAACAGGAGCCAAGGGGCAACTCGGTACAGATGTGATGGCGGAACTTAAGTCTAACAATATAGAAGCTGTAGGTATAGACAGGGAAGAGCTTGATATAGTGGATGCTAAAGCTTGTGAGGAGTTTTTTGATAAGGCAAATGCAGAAAAAAGAATAGATGCGGTTATACATTGTGCGGCATATACGGCAGTTGATAAGGCTGAAGATGAGCAGGAGCTATCCTATAATATCAATGCTTTAGGCACTAAGAATATAGCAACAGCCTGTAAAAAGTTTGATATGAAACTTATGTATATAAGTACCGACTATGTATTTAACGGACAGGGTGAAAGACCTTGGGAGCCGGATGACGAGAGACAGCCGCTTAATGTATACGGAAAAACCAAGTATGAGGGTGAACTCTTTGTAGAAGAAATAACAAAAAAGTATTTTATAGTAAGAATCGCTTGGGTATTCGGAATTGCCGGCAACAACTTTATCAAGACCATGTTAAAGCTTGCAAAAGAGAGAGACTCCTTAACAGTGGTTGATGACCAAATAGGTTCTCCTACCTATACGGCAGACCTAAGTAAGCTCTTGGTTTCAATGATACAGACCGATAAGTACGGAAGGTATCACGCAACCAATGAGGGGTATTGCTCATGGTATGAGTTTGCCAAGGAGATTTTTAAGGTAGCAGGGGTTACGATCAATGTGGCTCCGGTTGACTCATCGGCATATCCTGCCAAGGCAAAAAGACCGGCAAACAGCCGTATGGAAAAGAAAAAGCTTGATGAGATGGGCTTTAAGAGGCTACCAAGCTGGCAGGATGCCACAAGAAGATATATAGAAGAATTACAAAAGTTATAAAATATTTGAACTGCTATGGCAAAGATTAAAGTTCGTATTCCGATTTAGCAACAGAATGGAGGAATTTAAATGGGAAAGTATTTTGGAACAGACGGTTTTAGAGGAGAGACTAATGTAGACTTGACTGTAGAACACGCATATAAAGTAGGAAGATTTATAGCATGGTACTACTCACAGAATATAAAAGAAGGTGAGAGGTGTACGGTTGTAATAGGTAAAGATACAAGACGCTCAAGCTATATGTTCGAGTATTCTTTGGTAGCGGGACTTACAGCCTCAGGTGCGGATGTGTACCTCCTTCATGTAACTACGACCCCAAGTGTGTCCTATGTAGTAAGAACGGAAGGATTTTCGGCAGGAATTATGATAAGTGCAAGTCATAATCCTTATTATGATAACGGAATAAAACTGCTTAACTCCAACGGAGAGAAGATGGAAGAAGAGGTCATACTTAAAATAGAAGACTACATAGACGGTAAGATTCCAGAATTGGAGCTTGCTACAAGGGAAAATGTCGGAAAGACCGTAGACTATGCGGCAGGAAGAAACAGATATATAGGCTATCTTATTTCCATAGCGACCAAGTCTTTTAAGTCCAAAAAGGTAGCACTGGACTGTGCCAACGGAGCGGCATTTACCATAGCAAAAAGCGTATTTGATGCACTTGGAGCCGAAACCTTGGTTATAAATAACAAGCCTGACGGAACCAATATCAATGTAAATTGCGGATCCACACATATTGAGGGCTTGTGCGAGCTTGTTAAAAAAGAAAAGTGCGATATAGGTTTTGCCTATGACGGAGATGCCGACAGATGCCTTGCAGTTGATGAAGACGGCAATGTAGTTGACGGAGATGCAATACTTTATATATGTGGCAAATATATGAAGGAAAAAGACAGCCTCAGTAACAATACGGTAGTAACAACAATCATGTCCAACTTAGGCTTATATAAAGCCTTTGATAAAGAGGGTATAAAGTACGAAAAAACAGCCGTAGGAGATAAGTATGTCTATGAAAGCATGCTTAAAAACGGGTATAATCTCGGAGGAGAACAATCAGGGCATATCATATTCAGCAAGCATGCAAGCACCGGAGACGGTATACTTACCTCACTCAAAATCATGGAAGTCTTGCTTGAGAAAAAAGAAAGTCTTAAAAACTTAAGCAAAGACCTGAAAATATACCCTCAACTTCTTAAGAATGTAAGGGTCAAGGACAAGAGTGCGGCAGGAGAGGATAGTGAGGTCAAGGCAGTTGTAGAAGAAATAAGCAAAGAACTTGCCGATGAGGGAAGGATACTGCTTAGACCAAGCGGAACAGAGCCTTTGATTAGAATTATGGTAGAGGCAAAGACTGAGGACATATGCAATGAGTATATAGAAAAAGTAGTTAAAGTAATGCAAAAAAGGGAATTACTGGTATAATAAGAATCAGCTGATATAAAAATTCACTCTTAAATAAGACCGGATTTTTATAAGTTATAAGTTTTTGTTTTAAGGAGGAGATGGACTATGTATAATTTAGGAAGGTATAAAAGAGCGGAAGTTGTAGATTTTAGCGAAAGGACTTGGCCCAATAAGCAAATAGAAAAAGCTCCGATATGGTGCTCGGTTGACCTAAGAGACGGTAATCAAGCTTTGGTTGAACCTATGGCGGTTGAGGAAAAGATAGAGTTTTTTAAGCTTTTAGTGCAGCTTGGCTTTAAGGAGATAGAGGTAGGTTTTCCGGCAGCATCACAGATAGAGTTTGACTTTTTAAGGCAGCTTCATCTAAGAAAACTCATACCTGATGATGTCAGTATACAGGTTTTATGCCAATGTAGAGAACACCTTATCAAGAGAACCTTTGAGGCTATAGAAGGAATTAAAAAAAGCATAGTTCATATATATAACTCCACTTCTACTTTACAAAGAAAGGTAGTATTTAATAAAGATAAGGAAGAAATCAAGCAAATAGCCATAGACGGCGTGGATATGGTAAAAAGATATATGGAGACTCATAACGGTAAGATAATACTTGAGTATTCTCCTGAAAGCTTTACAGGTACGGAGCTTGATTATGCACTGGAAGTTTGCAATGCAGTTACAAAAAGATGGGCTGCAACTAAGGATAATAAAATAATTATCAATCTTCCGGCAACCGTTGAGATGACGACTCCCAATGTATATGCGGATCGTATTGAGTGGATGAGTAAAAAACTTGATAACAGAGAAAGCATTATATTAAGTGTGCATACACATAATGACAGAGGTACCGGAGTAGCAGCCAGTGAACTTGCAATGCTTGCCGGAGTAGAAAGAGTAGAGGGTACACTTATGGGCAACGGAGAGCGTACCGGCAATGTGGACATCTTGACCTTGGCTTACAATCTCTATTCACAGGGCATAGACCCCAAGCTTCATTTGAGCAATGTAAAAGAAATCAATGAAGTATATGAAAGATGTACTAAGATGAAGGTGGATCCAAGACACCCTTATGCAGGTCAGCTGGTATTTACCGCATTTTCAGGCTCTCATCAGGATGCGATCAACAAGGGACTGCAGGCAATGAGAGAAACAGAAAATCCTTACTGGGAAGTACCTTACCTTCCTATAGATCCGGCGGACATAGGCAGACAGTATGAGCCTGTAGTAAGAATAAATTCACAGTCAGGAAAGGGCGGAGTTGCCTTTATACTTGACAGCTTCTTCGGATATAAGCTTCCTAAGGGAATGCATAAGGAATTTGCGGATATAATACAGGAATTATCGGAAAACCAAGGTGAGGTAACTCCTGAGCAAATCTATACTGCATTTAAGGAGAATTATATAGACAAAAAAGAGCCTATACACTTTGTAAGATGTGATGTTATGGAAAGCGGAGATGATGTGGAAAGCACAAGTACCGTAAAGATCGTTTATAGGCAAAACGGTGTGGAAAAAAGCTTCGAGGCAGTCGGTAACGGTCCTATAGATGCCGCTGTTAACGGTCTTGAGGCAAGCCTTGGAATAGAGATAAAGGTACTTGACTATACCGAGCACGCTTTAAAATCAGGAGCAAATGCGCAGGCTGCCGCATACATACATCTTGTAGATGTTAAAAGCGGAAATGTTACCTATGGAGTAGGTATATCCAGCAACATTACCAGAGCTTCCTTAAGAGGACTTTTCAGTGCTGTAAACAGATTGTTTTTTTAGGAGAAATGAACCTTGAATATAGTTTATGTAGCTAATGAAGCATATGTAAGTATTTTGGGAACAAGCCTTTATTCTTTATATGAGAATAATAAGACGGAGGCTTTGCTTGATGTATACCTTATACAGACAGGTATTAGTGAAAAATCAATAAAGTTACTTAAAAGTTTGGCAGATTCATTTGCAAGAAATTTAATTATCATAAACTTTGAGGATATAAAACAACGAAAAGAACTTGATTTTCTAGAAAATAAGTTCGATATTTCCGTAATGGCAAGGCTTTTTGCAGATGAACTTTTGCCAAAGCATCTTGATAGGGTTCTATATATAGACTGTGATACCTTGGTGCTTAGAAGTGTGCATAAGCTTTTTTACATGGAGCTTGGTGATAAAACAATAGCGGCGGTGCCTGAACCTACAATTAATCTTATGGTAAAGGAAAAGATAGGAATAGCTCTTAGTCAGATGTATTTTAATTCGGGAGTGCTGCTTATAGACTTAAATAAATACAGAGAAAAAAAGTTCAGACAAAGAGTACTTGCCTACTATGATAATATTAAAGAAAGTAGCGTTTTTTCAGATCAGGACGCTATAAACGGAGCACTTTGCCATCATATAAAAGTATTATCACCAAGATATAACTTTTTTGCAAATTACAGGTACTGGTCGTATGAAGCCCTGATAAAGTATTCTCCTTCTTATAGGATAATACCGAGAAGGGTATATGAAAGTGCCAAAAAGAATCCGGTTATACTGCACTTTGCCGGAGATGAAAGACCTTGGTATGAGGGAAATTTTAACCCTTATAGAAAATTATATAAAAGCTATCAAAGCAAAACCCCATGGAAGGGTAAAAAAGCAAAATCCAAGTCAAGACTTTACTTAGGGCTTTATCACATTATGAATGTAATGACCCTGCTATGCCCTAAGCTTAGGATAAAAATATCGGATGAATATATAAAAAGGATGTTTAACGATAACAAATTATGGACACAGTAGCTATTTTATTAAATTACAATGATGCAGATACTACTATATCAGCGATAAAGCGTCTTAAAAACTGTGCAAGCTTGGATAAGATAGTAGTGGTTGATAATGCCTCCTCGGATAACTCCTATGAAAGACTTAAGGCTTATGAGTCCGAGAAGGTAGCACTTATAAAAGCAAAAGAAAACCTGGGTTACGGCTGCGGCAATAATCTGGGTCTTTGCTATGCTTATAAAGACCTTGCCGCAAGCTATGCCCTTATAGCCAATCCGGATACATTTATAGAAGATAGGGTAATATCAAAGCTTAGAACAAGTTTTGATAAAATAGAAGACCTTGCCGTAGCAGCTCCGGTGATGAAACTGAAAGCAAAAAAAGCCCTTAGTTTTAAGGAGTCTTTACTTAACCTTACACTGGGCTTTCCCTGTAGGAGCTTTTTGAAAGAACTGATGGAGTGCTGCCCTATTATAAGGAGACTTTTTGTAAACCGGCTTCATTATAATAAAAAGCATTATAAAAAGAATATAGCCTTTGTAGATGCTCTAGCCGGTTCACTGCTTATGGTAGATATAGAAAAAATACTTGAAGCGGGCGGATATGATGAGGGTGTGTTTTTATACCAGGAGGAAGCCATACTGGGATTTAAGTTAAAGCAAAGAGGATATAAAACAATAATTCTTACAAAGTACTCCTACCTACATGCCCATTCACAAAGTATCAATAAAAGTTTTGATAAAACCTTAGCCAGACAAAGGCTAAGAGAAGAAAGTGTACTGTATTATTTTAAGCATTATCTTAGAGCGGGAGACTTAAAAATTGTATTTGCAAAGTTGGTGTTTTTTATAATCAGGCTGGAAATAAGTTTATTTGATATACTGAGTAAAATATGTAACAGTGTGATTAGATAAATATTACATGGATATCTTAGCCGATTATAAAATATTTATCCACAGGCGGAGCACATAAATTAAGCAAACGCTTATCTATAAAGGAAGTTAGTGTGTTACAGCACAATTATAAGGAAAGGGTACAAACAGCTTTTGCTATATAACAGACTTACTAACTTACCTAAACTTAAAAAAGAGGACAGAGATTATGATACATATACTTTTGGCTACTTATAACGGAGCAAGCTACCTAAGGCAGCAGCTTGATTCCATATTTAAACAAAGCTGTGATGAGTTTATGCTTTATGTGTCTGATGACAATTCCACAGACGAAACCTATAACATATTAGAGGAGTATGAAAGCAGATATCCTGAAAAAATGTTTATCTCAAGGTCTGAAAACAGGCTTGGAGCGGCGGCTAATTTCCTCGCTTTGCTAAAAAATTGCGATGCGGAATATATAATGTTTGCGGATCAGGATGATGTATGGGATAAAAGAAAAATCGAGTACAGTCTTAAGTGTATGAAGAGTATGGAGGCTAAGTACGGTAAGTATACTCCCTTACTTATACACTCGGATCTTAGTGTGGCGGATGAAGAACTAAGAATACTTAACAAAAGCCTTGCAAGTTTTCTTAAAATAAATGCAAAGCGCAAAAGGCTTTCTTATTTGCTTGTGGAAAATGTAGTAACGGGCAGTACGGTGATGATAAATAAAGCACTTAAGACTAAGGTAAACTTAAGTGATAAATGTTTTATGCATGATTGGTGGCTTGCACTCGTGGCAGTATGTTTTGGAAAAATAGGCTATATTAATATGCCTCTTAATCTTTACAGACAGCATAGAGACAATGTCCTTGGGGTTAAAGATATATACAGCCTTTCGGCACTTTTTACAGAGAGAATAAAAAGAAGCGAAGAAGTAAAATCAAATTATAAGAAAATGTATGCACAGGCAGAGGATTTTTTGAGAATTTACAAAGACGCTCTAAGTCGGGAAAACAGGGAGATCCTGGGAAGCTTTGTAAATATGCAAGCCATGAACAGGCTGCAAAAGATATATACGGTATACAGGTATAAGTTCTTTAAGAGCAATATCTTAATGAACTTAGGCTTATTATTTAACATATAGGAGAGATTTTTTATGAGTAAGGGTTCGGGGATTGCCGGAGGACTTTTTTGGAAATTTTTAGAGCAGGGAGCTTCTCAACTGGTGCAATTTATTGTATCGGTACTTTTGGCAAGACTGTTAGGACCTGAGCAATACGGTGTGGTAGTACTTATACTTGTCTTTGTCAATATGCTTGCCCTATTTGTGCAAAACGGTTTTGCCACTGCACTTATACAAAAAAAAGACAGCACGAAGACGGATTTTAACTCCGTATTCTACTTTAATATCGTACTTGGTATACTGCTTTACATACTGATATATTTTGCAGCACCTTTTATATCAGCATTTTATAAAGATGAGAATATTACCCTACTTACAAGGTTTACAGCCCTGATACTTATACCTGCCGGTGTTATTGCGGTACAAAATGCATACATAGCAAGTCGCATGGAATTTAGCAAGCTCTTTGTAGCAACCTTTTTAACTGCTGTAATTTCAGGAAGTATAAGTGTATATATGGCATATAAGGGATTTGGCGTGTACGCACTTGTAGCACAGCAGCTTTTATACTATTCTTTACTTTGCATTATACTCTTATGCCTGCTGTCATGGAAGCCGGCTTTGGAATTTAAGTTCTCAAGTATAAAAAGTCTTTCTTCTTTCGGGCTTAGAATGCTTTTAGCCGCTGCCATAGACAATACCTTTAACAACATACATTCACTTGTTATGGGAAAGACCTTTAACAAGGCGGTGCTTGCCAATTTCAACAGGGGAGAGCAGTTTCCCAAACTTATAGTGGCAAACCTCGGTGCAAGCATACAGGCGGTGATGCTGCCGGTAATGTCAAAGGTGCAGGACGAAAGTCAAAAGGTGAGGGAAATGTTAAAGCAGGCAATATCAATAAGCTGCTATGTGGTATTTCCCATGATGTTCGGAATGATTGCCATGTCGGATACGATAATAATACTATTTCTCGGGAAGGCATGGGAGCAGGCGGTAATATATCTGATACTTATGAGTCTGGCTTATGCTTTGTGGTCCATACATATAGTTAATTTGCAGACTATAAGTGCTCTCGGAAGAAGCGATATCTTCCTAAAGATTGAAGTAATTAAAAAGATAGTATCGATATCCTTGCTCTTACTGGGCATATACTTAAAGGATGTATTTATATTTGTATTATTAAAAGTAGTGGCTGATTTTATAGCAGCCTTTATCAATTCGTACCCTAATTCAAAATTACTTGACTTCGGACCCTTAAAACAGTTTGTAAAAGTGCTGCCATCGCTTATAATATCTGCTATAATGGCGGCAGCGGTATATGCGGTGGGAAGATTTCTTGCTATGGGGGTGTTAAGGCTTATATGTCAGCTTATTACAGGAGTTTTGGCATATATCATACTTTCGATTATATCAAGAAATAAAGACTTCCTGTTTTTATACTCATTATACAAAAATACGGTCAAAAAGGCTTAACAGGGTGCAGAATGGAAAATAAAGAAAAAGCGGGTGTGTTTTGGAACATATTGGGAAGCAGCGTATATGCAATAACCGGTATGCTCATAGGCGTAATAGTAATAGGCTTACAGGGGGAGTATGAGGGAGGACTCTTCTTACTGGCATTCTCAACTCTGGGGCAGCAACTTTACATAGTCTCGAACTTTGGGCAAAGACCGGTAATGATAACGGACACTGCACATAAACATAGCTTCGGAGATTACCTAAATTTTAGAAAAATAAGTTTTATAGCGGCTGTAGTAGCAGGATTTATCTACAGCTTATTTTTTGCCGGAAGTTTATATATAATTATTATATGGATGCTGATGATTATATATAAGGCTCTGGACGGACTGGCAGATGCTTATGAATCGGAATTTCAAAGGCAGTTAAGACTTGATATCACCGGAAAGTCAATACTTATAAGAACCCTGGTATCAATTTCGGTATTTATAGCGGTACTGCTACTTAGTAAAAATCTCTTAATTTCAGCCGTAAGCTTTGTGCTTAGCCTTTTGCTGGTGGTGTATATTGTTGATATTAAGGGGCTTAAAAAAATAAATACTGTAAACTATAAGGTATATAAGTTAAGTCTTAAACCTATATTTGATAAATCAAAGTGGCTTTTTTTATCATCGTTTTTGGATATGTATGTATTCTCCGCATCAAAGTATTCGGTAAGCAATCTACTGGGATACGAGGTAAATGCTTACTACAGCCTTATATTTATACCGACTTCCATTATAAATTTAATGGCGAATTTTATAATAAGACCGACTCTTACGAGGCTTAGCATACTTTATGACAAAAACGATATAAAAGAATTTGTAAAACTTGTAGTTAAAATAATGATAGGAATCATACTGCTTACAGCCCTTGCGGTAGTGGCAGGATACTTTCTGGGTATGCCCATACTCAGTATAGTACTCGGCTATGATATAAAAGAAATGCTTAAGTTAAGATTTGCCTTTATAATTCTTTTAATAGGCGGAGGTTTCTATGCTATACTTAATCTGCTATACTATGTGTTAGTAATATTTGAAAAAAGAAAGGAAATATTTATTACCTATATTATATCTTCGATTATTGCATTTTTATTAAGTGATAGAGTAACCCTTAAATTCGGTATAAACGGAGCGGCTATTCTCTATGCTCTGCTTATGTGTATTACCGCACTGATGTTTGGAGTGTTTTGTATTGTTGCGATATTAAATAAAAGCAAAAAAGTATAATAATTTTAAGTAGTTAGTTAGCATACTGTAAGTATATAAGGAGTTTTTATGTATGATGTAGATATAATTATACCGACTTATAAGCCGGACGACAGATTTTTAGAAAGCCTCAGACGCTTATCAAAGCAAAGTGTAAAACCGAATAATATCTATATCATAAATACTGATAGGGCTATATGGGACGGACTTGATATGGATAATAAAATAAAGAATTTAAGCCTTGATGTAGGTATAGATATATCCCATATCGACAAGAAGGACTTTGACCACGGTGCGAGCAGAAACTTTGGAGTATCAAAGTCTAAGGCAAAGTACTTTGTATGCATGACACAGGATGCACTGCCTAAGGACAAAGTCTTGATAGAAGAGCTTATAAGCCCTATGTCGGATGAGATAAAACTAAGCTATGCAAGGCAGGAGGCATACAAGGAAGCTTCAGAGATAGAAAAGTTCACCAGAAGTTATAATTATCCTCAGGTATCCGCAGTAAAAAGTGAGGCGGACAAAGACATTTACGGTATAAAACTTTACTTTTGCTCCAATGTATGTGCCGCCTATGAAAGGGAAACCTTTGAAAAACTCGGAAGATTTAAGGAGGGACTGATACTTAATGAAGATATGATATATGCCGCCTGTGTGCTTAAGTCGGGGAAAAAATTAATGTATAGTGCCGCTGCGGTTGTATACCATTCACATGATTACAGTGCAAGGCAGCAGTTTGAAAGGAATTTTGATATAGCCGTATCTCAGCTTATGTATAAAGAATACTTCGAGGGCTTAAAAAGTGAAAGTGAGGGAATAAAACTCGTAAAGAAAACCGCCCTTCACCTGATTAAAAAAGGAAAATTTTTATCCGTATTTAAGTTGATATATATAAGCGGGGCAAAGTATCTGGGATATAAGAAGGGGAAAAATTACCCTAAACTTACAAAAGAACAAAGAATAAAGTGTAGTATGAATAAGTCCTATTGGGAGAGGGATGAGTATGCCGGATAAGAATAATACCGATATACTTTTGATAATACCGGCTTACAATGAAGAGGGTAACATATCAAGAGTAGTTGACAATTTAATAAGTAATTACAAGGATCTTGACTATGTAGTTGTCAATGACGGTTCAAGGGATAACACCGCAAAGATCTGTTATGAAAAATCCTATAATATCTTGGATCTTCCGATAAACTTAGGGCTTGCCGGAGCGTTTCAGGCAGGGATGAAGTATGCTTACAAGTACAATTATAAGTATGCCATACAATTTGACGGAGACGGACAGCACAGGGCGGAATACGCCTACGCACTTAAAGATAAGCTTGAAGAGGGCTATGATATAGTTATAGCCTCAAGATTTTTGGAAAATAAAAAATCATTTAGACTTCGTATGCTCGGGAGCAGGATAATAAGTTTTGCCATATTTTTAACAACAGGTACCAAGATAAGCGATCCCACCTCGGGTATGAGGATATACAACAGAAAAAGCATAGAGGAATTTGCACTTAACCTAAACTATGCTCCCGAGCCGGATACCATATCCTATCTTTTAAAACAGGGAATGAAACTTGCGGAAATACCTGCCATCATGGACGAGAGGGTAAGCGGTACAAGCTACCTTTCACCTATAAAAGCAGGCATATATATGCTGCGTATGCTGGTATCGATATTATTTATACAGAATTTTAGAAAAAGGGAAAGCAGGTACAAATAGGAGGGCTGTATGTCTGTAATGCTTAGAATTTTACTTATAGTTTTTTCCGTTATCACAAGTATTGTTGTAATACATAAGATACGCAAAGCAAAGCTTAGAATAGATGATGCGGTGTTTTGGGTTTGTTTTTCACTGGCTCTTATAGCAATGGCGGTCTTTCCGAGTATAGTTTACAGACTTGCCGAACTTACCAAAACTCAGTCGCCGGCAAACCTTTTATACCTGAGTATAATATTTATACTTATAGTAAAAATTTTTTTGATGAGCTTACACATTTCAAATATAGAAGAAAAACTTGCCGCCTTGGCTTGTGATATAGCTATAAGTAAGCATGATAAAGATACAAAATAGGTGAAAATTTTAAGGGAGTTTATGCCATGGGTTCGTTAAAGCTTCAAAAACCTTATATGTATGTATATTTAGTGGGATTTATCTTATTACTTGCAGCCATACTTTTACATTTTGTAGATGTGTTTGTGGCAGTAATAGAAAGTAAAGATGAATTTTTAACCTACAAGTATGCATTTATAGTTACAGTCCTCTTGTCGATTATAGGGACTTTTTTGCGTATTTATAAAAAACTTAAAGTACATCTTAGCTTTCTTTTTATAGTACTTGCTTTGGGATTTGTATATATGCAGGTATTTATAGGTTTATCCGCACCGGATGAACCGAGCCACTATATAAGTTCTTATAAGCTTTCTTCAAGTCTTATGGGTATAAAGGCGGTAGATGATAAGGGCTATGTAATTCTTTATGAAGATGCAATTTATCTTGAAGATACCTATAATGACCCTATGAATGAAGTTGTACTCGGCTTTAAACTTACCGAAGAAAGCTTAAAGGCAGCCCACGATTGGAAAAAAAACATAACACAATACGGTATAGATAAGAACGGTACATATATTTCAAGGCATATACCGGTAAACACAAGCCCTTTGATATATATTCCGCAGGCGCTTGGCATAAGCCTTGCAAGGATTCTGCACTTAAGTGCTGTAAATATGCTTGACCTTGCAAAGCTTTTTAATCTGTTATTTTTTGCTCTGATCATGGCATACAGCATAAAAATCTTGCCCTTTGGAAAGTATATAGTATACGGTCTTAGTTTACTTCCCATGACCTTACACCTTGCGGCTTCTATGTCCTATGATGCCTTGATAATAGCTTTGTATACATTATTCATATCAAAAATACTTGTCTTATCAAGAAGCAGCGCAAAAGTTAAAATAAAAGATATAGCTTTTTTATGCATAATTATTGCAATATGCGGTCCTTGTAAGATAGTATACTCACTCTTGGTGCTGTTTTACTTTATAATTCCAAAATCGAAGTTTAAGAAGCTTTCTCATTATTTGCTTGGTTTTGCCGCTGTGTTTTTAAGTATGTTTTTAGCAATGTATCTGGTAAATGCGGCAACTATTGCCTCTTATACCAGTCTTGAAAGCGGACAGGAGTTTGGTAATGTAAAACAGTCTTACGGACTTATAGAAGTGCTTACCTGGCCTTCTCTTTTGATTAAGATGTTTTATAATACCTTTTTATATGAAGTCGATAATTATCACATGGGATTTATAGGTGCAAGCCTCGGAAACCTTGACGAGATACTTTCCATACCCTATGCAATAGTATGCTGTTACAGCTTGGGGCTGGTAGCACTTTCATTAAATGATAAAAACAATCTAAAACCCTTGGAAAAGATTTGGATGCTTCTGGTTTGCTTAGGAGTTATATTCGGACTTGAACTTAGTATGCTTGTGGCATGGACCAACAGGAATTCAAAAATAATAGAAGGGGTGCAGGGAAGATACTTTATACCTATAGCAACTCCTTTGCTGATGACTTTGAATACAAAGTACATAGATATAAAATTTGATATAAATACCGTAGTAATACATAGTTTTGTATTTATGCAAGCCTACGGGCTGATAAGATTATTTGCAACGGTATGTCTTAGAATTAATTAAGAAGAAAAGGGAGATTTATGAAATACTTTCATGATAATATACTGAAAACTTTAAAAGGTTGCGGTGGAGACAGCAAAAGACTCTTGGAGGAAAATGATAATCTAAACTACCTGTATGCAACGGCACCGCACAGAGAGGCTTTCTGTGAGTGGGTTGACTTTGAAAAAGAATCTAAAGTATTGGTAGTAGCACCTGCAAGTCTTGAGATAGTAAAAAGACTTTTATCAAATGAAAAAAAAGTTTATGTACTTGATGATGAAAATTTCTTAAACTTATACAAGTATAAATTCAATTCAAGCAACAACTTATACTTATATACAAAGCTTGAGGAACTTTTAAGCGAGGAACTGTCCTTTGACTATGTTGTAATAGTCGGAGAGAGTGAGTATGAGGCTAAGCATCTGATTGAAAGCATAAAGCCTAAGATGAATACAGGTTCAAGACTTATATTTGCCTGTGATAACAGCTACGGTTTTAAGTATCTGTGCGGAGCAAAGTCCGATGATAAAAGTTTTTCAAGAAAAGAACTGGGGCAGATGTTTAAAGAGCTGGGATTTAACGAAATTAATTGGTATTATCCTATGCCCGATTACAGAATGGCAAATGTTATATACAGTGAAAAAAGCAAGCCTAAAAAGGGAGATTTGAGTAACTTTATAGCAGCTTATGACTATCCTGCCATAGAGAATGTAAATATAGCAAAAAAATTCGAGGAAATAAATGAAGCCGGAGACTTTGAGGATTTTGCCAACTCATTTCTCATTATTACCGGAACAGAGCTTGAAAAAGACTATATAAAATACAATTATAACAGAGAAGAAAAGTATAGGATCAGAACAAGCATAGAAAGAAAAGATGATAAAAAATATGTAGTTAAGAAGGCGTTAAGCGAGGAGGGCATAGAGCATATAAGGAGTTTTGAGCAAAAAAGAAAGCTTCTTACAGAGGAAAATACTTCGCTTGATTATATAAAGGCTGATATCAGTGCTGACGGATACAGTGCAAAGTTCGACTTTATAGAAGGGGAGAGCCTTGCAAAGTCATTACTTTCTTCTATAAAGTCCGGTGAGGATTATGTAGAAAAAATAAATAAGGCTTTTAATGTTATAGACGCCGGAAAGCCTATTTCAAATATAGATGCTATATTTGAAAATTTCTTGATCAAAGAAGGCAGGTTTATAGGTATAGATTATGAGTGGGTAGAAGCCAAGCAGCCGCTTGTATATACCAGATACAGAGCCTTGAATGAGTTTTATCAAAGTGCCAAAGTAGCACTTAATATAAGTAAAGATGAATTTTTGGAAAAGTTTAACATAAAAGCTGAGGACAGGAAGCAGTGTGAGGAACTTGAAGCCGAATTTCAAAAAAAGGTGCATGGAGATAATCAAAGACTTTATCTTGATAAATACAGAGTAGAGCTTAAAAGCCTTGATAAGCTTTTGGAAATAGAAAAAGAAAGACCTAAACTTCTAAGAAAACAGGAGATCTTAGAACAGGAAGTAGAAGAAAAGCTTGATATTATCAAGCAGATGAGGGAGGTAAAAAGGCTTACCGACAACCATGTAAGAAATCTTGAAACCATGATAACTATGCTTAGAGAAGAAAGCTCCAAGCAGGATATGGTTATACAAAAACTTATGAAACAGGGAGTATTTGTATACAAGGTAAAAAGAAAAATCAAAAACTTTGTGGATAAAAAATATCCCGTAGGAACTGAGAAAAGAAAGAAACTTAGTTTCTATAAAACAGCCCTTAAAAATCCTGTCAAGTACTTTTCAAGACTTGGCTCAAAAGAGGGAAGAAACTTGCTTGATGGTTATATGAAGATAGGACCTATATATCAAGACTACGGTAAGCTCAAATTTGAAGCTTTCGAGCATCCCAAGGTAAGTATAGTAATACCTGCTTATAATCAGATAGAGTATACCTACACCTGCCTTGCCTCAATAATAGAGAACAGCAAAGGCTGTGAATATGAAGTGATTTTGGCAGATGATTTGTCCACAGATGCGACAAGGTACATAGATAAGTATGTGGAAAATATAGTTATAAGCCGACCGGATACCAACAAAGGCTTCCTCCTTAACTGTAATCTTGCTGCAAGTAAGGCAAGGGGCGAGTATATACTTTTCCTCAATAACGATACCAAGGTATGCAAAAACTGGTTAAGCTCTCTTATAGAGCTTATAGAAAGTGATGAAAGCATAGGAATGGTAGGCTCAAAGCTTGTATATCCCGATGGCAGATTGCAGGAAGCCGGAGGTATAGTGTGGAGTGACGGATCGGCTTGGAACTACGGAAGAATGGACGATCCCGATAAGTGTGAATATAATTATGTAAAAGAAGTGGACTACATATCCGGCGCTGCCATTATGATAAGGACTGACTTGTGGAAAAGTATAGGCGGATTTGATGAAAGATATGCACCTGCATACTGTGAAGACTCGGATCTTGCTTTTGAAGTAAGAAAAGCCGGATATAAGGTAATGTATCAGCCTGAGTCGGTAGTAATACATTTTGAGGGAGTATCGAACGGTACGGATGTCGAAGGTTCGGGACTTAAGCGCTATCAAGTTGAAAATTCCGAAAAGTTAAAACAAAAATGGGCAAATGAATTTAAGGAGCAGTATAAAAACATAGGTAATCCCGATCCTTTCAGGGCAAGAGAAAGAAGTAAGGGTAAAAAGATAATTCTCTTTGTAGACCACTATGTGCCTACCTTTGATAAGGATGCCGGTTCAAAAACCACCTATCAATATTTGCAGATGCTTGTGAAAAAGGGCTATGTAGTAAAGTTTTTGACAGATAACTTCCTTAGGCAAGAGCCTTATACAACTTTGCTCGGAAGAATGGGTATAGAGGTTTTATACGGAGACAATATGTATAATGATATCTGGCATTGGATAGAGATACATAAGTCGGATATAAGTCTTGTATACTTCAACAGACCGCACATTACCATTAAGTACATAGACTTTGTAAGAGACAGAACGGATATCAAGATCATATATTACGGGCATGATTTGCACATGCTCAGGGAATACAGAGAATATGAGCTAAACGGTGATGAAAAGAAACTTGAGGCAAGCAAGTATTGGCGAGGAGTAGAGACGGAACTTATGCACAAGTCTGATATTTCCTACTATCCTTCACAGGTGGAAGTCGACTATATACATAAAAATATAGACAGAGAATTAAATGTAAAGGCTATTACCGCCTATGTATATGATAACTTTTTAGACAATATAGAAAGAGATTTTAGCAAGCGTGAAGGCTTACTCTTTGTAGGAGGATTTGCACATACGCCAAATATTGATGCCGTAAAGTGGTTTATGGAGGAGATTTGGCAAGAAATAAGGGCTAAGCTTAAGGTAAACTTTTACATAGTAGGCTCAAACCCTCCAAAAGAGATAGTTGATCTGCATAATGAGGCTGAGGGAGTGATAGTAAAGGGCTATGTATCTGATGAGGAGCTGGCAAGGATATACCAAAGCGTAAGACTTGTTGTAGTTCCGCTAAGATTCGGTGCCGGCATCAAGGGTAAGGTTATAGATGCAATGTATAACGGACTGCCTATGGTAAGCACTTCCATAGGTGCTGAAGGAATAATCGGAGCGGATGATATACTCAATGTGGCAGATACAGCCAAAGATTTCGCAACCAATGTCATAGAGCTATATGAAGATACGAAAAGACTGGAAAACTTAAGCCAAAAAGCAAGTAGCTATGTAAAGGAAAAACATAGCATAGATGCAGTTTGGAGCATAATAGAAGAAGACTTTTAAAAACTTAATAAATAGGGCTGTTGCAAAACAGAGATTGAGTACAAGCTGTGCTGTATTTCGCTTGTGCAAAAATCTTAAAATGCAACAGCCCTATTTATTTGAGAATTTTTAATAAAAAAACTCTCAAATGTAGTGCAATAAAAGTTATATTTCTAACAAGTATCTGACTATTACTGTTGACCGGTTAAATAGATTAATTAAAGGAGTGATTTTTGTATATTATACTAAAAAAATAAATCATATTAAAAAATATTGAAATTATTTTGTATACATGTTACTATGACCTAGTAAAAAAGATATAAAGAGCTGTAAGTAAAGATAGATACATTAATGTGAATGTTACATATTAACTGGTTTTGAAAATAAATTATTTTATATATTTTAACCAATTATAAAACTGTTGGCAGTTGAAATAATGATTTAAGAATCATTTTTGGAAAGAACATACATTTTGGACGGACGGATATTTTGCTTGTAGCGAAGGCAATGTCTCTGAAGAAATGTTAAAGCAATATATAGAAAATCAAGGGTAGAAAGGCGGGTGAGCTTAATGTTAAAGGCATATAGATATCGGATCTATCCAAACAAAGAGCAAGAAATACAGTTAGCAAAGACATTTGGCTGTTGTCGTTTTGTGTATAATCAAACCCTTGCGTACAGAAAAAATGCTTATGAAAAAGAAAAAAAGTCTGTCAGTAAAACAGATTGTAATAATTATTGCAATAGAGAGCTGAAAAAAGTTTATGAATGGCTAAAAGAAGTAGATAAATTTGCTTTAACAAATGCAATTTATAATATGGATAGTGCTTATCAAAAGTTTTTCAAAGAACATGCAGGTTATCCGAAGTTTAAGAGTAAGCACAGTAATCGTAGATCATATACAACTAATTTTACAAATGGGAATATAACTGTAGATTTTGATAGAGGAAGAATAAAGCTGCCAAAATTAAAAAGGGTAAAAATAAAATTACATAGAAAATTCTTAGGTCAGATAAAGGCAGCAACTATATCTAAGGTACCAAGCGGCAAGTACTATGTGTCTATTCTTGTAGAAACCGAACATAGTCCACTTGTAAAGACAAACGGACAAATAGGAGTGGATCTGGGAATAAAAGATCTATGTATCACATCAAATGGAAAGAAATATGAAAATCCAAAGACAATTAAAAAATATGAGAAAAAGCTTGCAAAATTGCAAAGACAATTAGCAGGTAAAACAAAAGGGAGTGGGAACTATCAGAAAAAAAGGAAAGAAATAGCACTATGCCATGAGAAAATAACTAATACAAGAAGAGATTATCTGCATAAGATCTCAAGCGAAATTATAAACGAAAACCAAGTGATAGTTTCGGAAAACTTACAGATAAAAAACATGGTGAAAAATCATAATTTAGCGAAATCTATCAGTGATACATCGTGGTATGAGCTGACAAGACAACTGGAATATAAGTCAAAATGGAACGGCAGAACTTATATTAAGATAGATAGATTTTATGCAAGCAGTCAGCTATGTTTTAGTTGTGGATATAAAAATACAAATGTAAAAGATCTAAAAGTAAGAGATTGGATATGTACTTTCTGCAATACAAAACATGATAGAGATATCAATGCGGCAAAAAACATATTGGCAGAAGGATTAAGAAAAGTAGTATAAGAAAAATGATAGGGCAGGGACTGCCCGAATTAACGCCTGTGGAGATAGTAGGTTGCGAGGTCAGCGAAGCAGGAAGCCCATAGGTTTTAGACTATGGGTAGTTCACAACTTAAGAATAAAATACACAAGATAATTAATGTATCTTGTGTATTTTTCTTTATGCTGATGTAACAAGGGTTTTTGTAGTAGAAAGGATATTTATGAAGCAGAATAAGTTTAGTAGAGGTAGTGTATATGTGTCTGTGCTTACGGCACTTTGTCTTATAGGCAGCACCTGTTTTAATGTGACGGCAAAGGCTGAGGTTCAGAAACCGGATATAAGTTCGCCGGCAGCTATACTTATGGATGCAAAAAGCGGCAAGGTATTGTATGAAAAGAATTCAAAGCAAAGATATGCTCCGGCATCAATAACTAAGATCATGACAGCTTTGATCGTTGCAGAAAATGCGGATATGTCCGATATGGTAACCTACAGTGCAAACGCTACGACTAATCTTGAGTCGGGTGCGGTTACCGCAGGAGTCAGTGCCGGAGATGTGATAAGTGTAAAGGACAGTATGTATGCACTTATGCTAAAATCCGCCAACGAGGTGGCAAACGGTTTGGCAGAGCATGTAGCCGGATCTGTAAGTTCATTTGCGGCTAAGATGAATGCAAAGGCTAAGGAGCTTGGGGCAACTGATACCAATTTTGTTAATCCCAGCGGATTAAATAATGACAATCAATATACAAGTGCCTACGATATGGCTCTGATATCAAAGGCTGCATTTGCCAATGAAACGGTATTAAAGGTAAGCTCTACCAAGACTTATACATTTCCGGCTACTAAAAAAAATGCCAATGCTGTAAATTTTACAGTAGGACATAAGATGTTAAGAGAGTCGGATTCAAGGTATTATAAAGATGCCGTGGCAGGAAAGACCGGCTACACAAAAGCGGCGGGTAATACTTTAGTAACTTATGCAAAAAAAGACGGTAAAGAGTTGATAGTAGTTATACTAAAAAGTAAAGGTACTCATTATACTGATACCAAAGCTCTTTTGGACTATGGATTCGGCATAAGTTCCGAAAGTGATACAAAGTCTGAAAGCAAAGATAGCAGTGAACAGGAGGGCAAGAACAAAAGTAGCAAAGGACCTGCTCAGAATGTAAAAAAAAACGAAAATAGTACAGGTTCAAGATACGCAATAGAAGCAAGCAGAAGCCCTCAAATGCTTAAAAGTACCAATGACAGTACCGATGTCTGGAAAAAGGATGACAGAGGCTGGTGGTATGTGAAGAAAGACAGTTCCTATGCAAAATCGGAACTTCTTAATATAGACTCAAAAGAATATTGGTTTAACGGTGAGGGTTACATGGCTACAGGGTGGCTGCAGGATAAGTCGGGAGACTGGTTTTACTTTAATAAGGACGGAAGTATGAGAAAGTCGGCATGGCTTGAATATAAGTCGGCATGGTATTATCTGTCATCTTCGGGAATTATGCTTAAGTCTGCCAAAACTCCTGACGGATATAGTGTAAACAGTGAGGGTGTATGGGTAAATTAGTTATTGTAGGCATAGTTATTATTCTATTGATTTTAATAATATTGTATTTTCGTTCGGAATATGAAAAAAACAGTTTTGTACTTATCAGGTATAAGTTCAAAAGTAAAAAAATTAAAACTGCAAAAAAAGTAATATTTATAAGTGATTTACATGACAAGCAATTTGGAGAAGATAATGAAAAACTTATCAATGCTATAGATGAATGTAAACCTGATTTTATAGTTATAGGCGGAGATATGATGATAACAAAGGGCTTGGTAGATCTAAAACCGAGCCTTTTGTTTTGTGAAAAACTTGCAAAAAAGTATAAAGTATATTACGCCAACGGCAATCATGAACTTAGATTAAAGAATGAAAAGTATGCCGGTCTTTATGCCGAGCTTAATAGGTCGGTTAAAAAAATGGGTATATACAGGCTGGAAGACAGTTTTGAAAAAACAGAAGATATATGTATATATGGTCTTGATATTGATAAGAAGTATTATAAAAAGCTTGATAAGGCGGAATTTGATAAGTCGTACATAGAAAAAAAGCTTGGCAGTGCCAAGGAACAATATTATAACATATTACTTGCACACAGCCCGTTATTCTTAAATGCCTACGCAGATTGGGGAGCGGATCTTGTGCTTTCCGGGCATTTTCATGGAGGGACGATAAGGGTTTGGAAAGACATAGGACTTATGACACCGCAGATACATTTTTTCAGCGATATGGTGCATGGTCTTAAGAAAAAAAATGATACCGATCTTATAATATCCTCGGGGCTTGGAACACACAGTATAAACATAAGGCTTAATGACAGGGCTGAACTTATACTTATAGAGCTGTTGCCTTTACATACGGATAAAGATTAACTATAATGTAGGAGTATTATAAAAATGAGTATGATACAACGGCAAGCGATACCTAAACTGCAATAAATCATTAGCCAAGTTATTACTCAAACCAGAGGAAGTATGGAATTATTATATAAACTTGAACATTTTGAAGGTCCCTTGGATCTGCTTCTGCACTTAATAGAAAAGGACAAGATCAATATTTACGATATACCCATAGTGCATATCACAAAGCAATATTTGGACTTTGTTAAGGATATGGGAGAAGATGCCGAGCTTATGTCGGAGTTTTTGGTGATGGCAGCCACGCTTTTGGATATAAAGGCAAAGATGCTTTTACCAAAGAGTAAGGACGAGGACTCGGGAGAGGAAGTTGACCCGAGAGCCGAGCTTGTAGAAAGGCTTATAGAGTATAAAAAATGCAAGCTTATGGCAAGGGAGCTTGCAGATATGGAGTTTGACGGAGAAAGACATTTGTATAAAGCCCCCAATATACCTAAAGAAGTGCATAGTTACAAGCAACCTTACAATCTTGATGAGTTATTTGCCGATATAAAAATAGATAAACTAAAAGAGATCTATGAACAGATATTAAAAAAACAGGATTTTAGAATAGATAAGCAAAGAAGTAATTTCGGAACAATAAAAAAAGAAACTATAAGTCTGGAGCAAAAGATACGCTTTGTGCTTGAGCAGGTAAGACTTAGAAGGAAAATCTCTTTTAAGAGTGTGCTTATAAATGCTAAAAGCAGACTTGATGTAGTGGTAAGCTTTTTGGCAGTACTTGAGCTTATGAAACTTTCAAGACTACGGGTTATACAGGAGTCCGTAGGGGATGAAATAATGCTTATAAGCACAGAAGAAACTTCAAAATTTGAAGATATTGATTTATCAAAGATAGAGGAGCTTGTATGAGTGTAGAGGTGCAGGATTTACAAGATGAGAATATTATAGAAGCCATACTGTTTACTATGGGAAATTCCGTAGAGCTCAGGCAGTTGGCACTTGCAATAGAGTCAGATGAAGCAAGTGCCAAGGAGGCGGTAGAAAGGCTTAAAAAAAGGTATGAAGAAGAAGACAGAGCCATGCAGATCATAGAGCTTGAATCAAGTTACCAAATGTGCACAAAGGCAAAGTACTATGAGAGCCTTATACGAGTTGCAAAGGCTCCTAAAAAGCAGGTGCTTACGGATGCGGTTTTAGAGACACTTTCAATAGTAGCTTACAGACAGCCGGTAACAAAGTCAGAGATAGACCGCATTAGGGGAGTGGCTTCAGATTATGCTCTTAACAAATTGTTGGAGTACGGGCTGATATATGAGGCTGCAAGGCTTGATGCTCCGGGAAGACCGGTGCTTTTTGCAACTACAGAGGAGTTTTTAAGAAGATTCGGTGTGGTGTCGGTTTCAGAGCTGCCGAATCTTAAACCTGATGAGGAGGCAAATATACTGAGAGAAGTTGAAAAAGAGCTTGCCTATACCGATAAGAACAATAAGCAAGAGGGTGAAGATATAGTAGAATTCGGTGCAGTGTAGGGGATGTAAAAACATAACTTATTTTTCGGACAATGCACTAATTAATAAAGTTAGGAGAAAATTATGGCAGATACAAATGTAGAAATATTATGGAAAGACAGAAAAAGAGGATTTTTAGGTTTGCCACTCAGTTTTACTAAGTACAGCCTTACTAAGGAAAGGCTTTTTGTAGAAACGGGATTTATAAACAGTGTAGAAAATGAAGTAAGGCTTTATAGAATACTTGATGTGCAGATGACCAGAACTTTAGGACAAAAAATGTTCGGACTTGGAAGTATTAATGTGCATTCCTCAGATGTTTCATCAAAAGATTTTACAATAAAAAATATAAAAAAACCAAAGTATGTCAAAGAGCTTTTATCAGAGCTTGTAGAAAAGCAAAGAGATGAAAAGAGAGTTGTAAACAGAGAGCTTATGGCGTCAAGTATAGATGATGACGGGCTTGATGATAATGATGATGTTGTTGAATAAGGCAGTACTAATACAGTAAGTATAAAAATTCAGGTAAAATGTTTGTAAAGGAGGGTTTTGAGTTATGAAGATAGTTATCCTTGATGCCTACACAACCAACCCCGGAGACCTTAGCTGGGAAAGGTTTAAGGAGTTTGGCGAGATTGTGGTCTATGACAGGGGGATAAAAAATGATTTGCAGGAGAGTATAGATAGAATTGCAGATGCAGATGTAGTTATTACCAACAAGGTACCCATAAAAGAAGAACTTTTAGCAGCCTGCCCTAATATAAAATATATAGGAACACTTTCCACAGGTTATAATATTATAGATTTGGATGCTTGTAAGTCAAGAGGTATACCTGTATGCAATGTACCAAGTTATAGTACCAAGGCAGTTGCTCAGTTTACCATGGCACTTTTACTTGAAGTTTGTCATCATGTAGGAGAGCATAGCGACATAGTACACTCAGGTGGTTGGGAAAGAAGTGTTGATTTTTGCTTTTGGAACTATCCCTTAATAGAGCTTTCATCTAAAACTATAGGTATAATAGGTTTTGGGAAAATAGGTCAGGAAGTAGCAAAACTTGCCAATGCATTTGATATGAAGGTACTTGCATACTCAAGAACCGAGTATGAGGAAGGGAAAAAACTGGCAGAGTATGTTGGTTTGGATACATTACTTGCAAAATCCGATATTATTTCCTTGCACTGCCCTCTTTTTCCCGAAACAAGGGGCATAATAAACAGTGAGAAGATAGCTAAAATGAAAGATGGTGCAATACTGCTTAATACTTCAAGAGGTCCTTTAATAGTTGAAGAAGATGTGGCAAATGCTCTAAATAGCGAAAAATTATACTACTATGCCACCGATGTTGCAAGCAGAGAACCCATAAGATCTGATAATCCTTTACTTAAGGCAAAAAATTGTATAATAACCCCTCATATAGCTTGGGCTGCAAAAGAAACCAGAGCAAGGCTTGTAGGTATAGTATACGATAACTTAAAGGCATACATTGAAGGCAAAGTACAGAATAATGTAGTAAAATAAGGGGTGGCTATGTTGATTTTAACAAAAGAAGATATTGAAGCTGTCTGCTCTATGGAAGATGCGATAGAAGCGGTTAAAGAGGCTTTTATAATACACAGTGAGGGCAGTGTAAAAGTGCCTTTAAGAATAAATATAAGGTCTGATAAATATAATGGAAATATGCTTTTTATGCCTGCTTATTGTGAGCAAAAGGATGCCGCTTCATTAAAAATCGTAAGCGTATATCCCGATAATAAAGAAAAAAATCTTCCAAGTACACCGGCTCAGGTACTTTTAATAGATCCGATCACCGGAATAGTCCTAAGCATACTTGACGGAACCTATATTACAGCTTTGAGAACAGGAGCTGCAAGCGGAGCGGCTTTTTCTGTATTGGCAAAGTCTGAGTGTAAGATGGGTGCCTTAATAGGAACGGGAACACAAGCCGCCATGCAGCTTGAAGCCATGATAACAAGCAAAAAACCAAAAATAGTTAAAGTATACAGTAGAAACAAAGAAAGACTTAATATTTTTGTGGAAAACATGAAAACTAAATTTAAGTCTAAAGATGTGGAGATCACAGCCTCTGACAGTGCTGATGCAGCAGTGGAAGATGCGGATATTTTAATTACAGCGACTAACTCCGACAAGCCTTTATTCAGTGTAAGGTCTTGTAAACCCGGACTTACAATAAGTGCCGTAGGCTCATTTACAAAGCAGATGCAAGAACTGGATTCTACAGTGCTTAAAAAAGCTTCAAAAATCTATTATGACGATAAAGAAGCCATGCTTGAAGAAGCCGGCGAGATCATAAAAGCTTTGGAAAATAATGATATAGACGAGAAAAAACTTAGCGGAAGCTTAGGTGAGGCTTTAGCAGGGAAGATAAGGCTAAGAGAAAATGATGAGGAAATCATTGTTTTTAAAAGTGTAGGACTTGGAACACAGGATCTGATAACCGCAAAAAAAGTATATGATAATGCAATTTTTAAAAACATAGGAAAATATATAGACATAGGCTAGTTTTATCAGCACTTTTTGTTATAATAGACGGTATACTGTTTTTAAAAATAGGGTTAATATTTATGACATAAGGATTAAATTTTAATACTTATGGTAGATGATACTTGAAATATTATGAAAGTATTGCTAAAATAGCAATTATGATATATTTTAGTAATATATTTGTAACTAAATATATTTATATGCTATTTATAATACCATATAGTATAGCTCCTTAAGGCAAGCGCGCCGGGGACCGATCCTTATGTTTTTATAAATAGGTTGTAACTAAACACAATATATCTATGGGGGAAACTGACATGTTTAATCGAGGTAAAGAAACTAGTAATGTATCAGAATTCAATAAAATAGATACTATTATAGGTGACAGTGCGGTACTTGAGGGAGTATTAAAGACTTCAGGTACGACAAGAGTAGACGGTAGGATCAAAGGAGAGGCAAAATCCGAAGGTCTTCTTATTATAGGTGAAAGCGGCTATATCGAGGGTGATGTCACTGCCGAGGCTATGCTTATAGCAGGGCAGGTAAAAGGACAGGTACATGTAAAAGATAGGTTGGAGCTGGCGGAAACCGGTAAAGTTACGGGTGATATATATACTAAGAAACTTGTTATATCCGAAGGTGCTGCCTTTGAAGGTAAGTGCGTAATGACCGAAGAGAAAGTAGTAGTTAAAGCTCCAACACCGGTTGATAAAGGAAATGAAGTAAAAGATGGACAAAAGAGAGTGGGAACTAATTAAGCAGGAGTATTTAAAGCCTGCTAAGAAGAAAGAAGCGGAGAAGGAAAGAAAAGGATTTACCATTATATTCTTTTCAAACACCTCCAAATTAAAAAAACCATTTCAGATTTTCATACCGAGAAAGCTTATAGCGGCAGTTTCTGTAGTAGCTATGGCAGCATTTATAGGAGCCGGAGTCGGTTTTGGACTCAACATGAATTTGAAAAGTGAAGCTGACAAAAGGGCTGCACTAAATGCGGAATTACAGCAATTACAGACTCAGCAAAATAACCTTATCTCAGAAAATCAAGGTTTAAAGATATCTATACAGGATAAGAATATCCAGATTCAGGATATGGATTCTATCAATTCAGACAATATGCAAAAGCTTGCAACCTTGTATGAAAGAGAGAATGAAATAAGAACTGAACTTGGATTAGAACCGCTTGGTGAGGTTTCAACAACTTCAGATGCTAAAGAAGAAGCATCTATTTTGAACCATTATGATGTTCCGGAAGCTAGCAATATGTCCCTTGATAGTAGCAGTAATGATGATGGGGATTACAAGGCAACATTGTTGCTTGCACAAAATAGTTTGAATGAGCATCTTGCCAACTATGATTCCTACGAAGTAATAATTCAATCCGAACAGTATAAACAGGCACAAAGGGAAAAGGAAGAAGCAGCATTAAGACAGAGCATAGTAAGTTATGCAAAGCAATTCTTAGGCGGCAGGTATGTGTATGGGGGAAGCAACCCCAATACAGGTACGGATTGTTCCGGATTTACCAGTTATGTGCTTAGAAATGCTTCGGGAGTATATATAAACAGAACTGCCGCCTCTCAAGCAACTCAAGGCAAGTCTGTTGATATAGATCATGCAGAGCCGGGTGATTTGGTATTCTACAGCGGTGGAGTAGGCATAAATCATGTGGCTATGTATATAGGAGACGGTAGAGTAATACACGCCTCCAATGAAAGAAACGGTATAATGATATCAAGGTGGAATTATAGAAATCCTGTAGTAATTAAGGATATGCTTTCCCAGTATTATTAAAAAATAATACTTAAGGAAAACGGATATATGTGCATAATATGACGAGTGAAAGCCTGCTTTCAGACGGAATGTTATGCATATATTTTTTTAGCATAAAACGATAGGCTTATTAAACATATATAATAAAGTAGGGGTATTTAAGAATGACTCCAAATCGTTTTTTGACAACAGATAGCTTTGTTAAGAAGCCATGTAAAAGAATATTGAAAGCAAAAGACTGATGTATTAAAGAGATTTACCGTATCTTTAACACATCAGTCTTTTATTTTTTCAAGCTTTTATTGCCTCATACTCTTTATTTTCCTCAAACTGTTTTACTACAAAAGAACACACAGGCTTTATCTTTACATCTTCTTCTATTGCTGCATCTGCCAGCACCTGCAAAAGCTTCTTTGCAAGTCCCATACCCTTATATTCAGGGTCTACAAAGGTATGGTATGCATACCATATCCCGTCTTTTTCATAGCAGGTACATTCTCCTATAAAAACATCATCATCGTAGCAGGCAGAGCGAAGATTCTCCTTTTCATATATGATGCGAATCATAGTAATTACTCTACTATATATGGTTTGAGCTTTTCCAATATTTCATCAGCATTATTATCGGCATGAATATTTAAATCTATAGGCTTTGAAAGGTCCAAGCTGAAAATTCCCATGATAGACTTGGCATCTATAACATAACGACCTGACACTAAGTCAAAATCTACATTGAATTGAGACAGGTCATTGACAAAAGACTTAACCTTATCTATAGAATTTAATGAAATACGAACAGTTTTCATAGTTAACCTCCTAAAAGTAAAAATATACAATACAAATTAATATAATAGTATCGTACATATAAAGGTAATTAAAGTCAAGGGTTAGTTTTAAGAAGATGTGCTTATTGTGTTACAGCTTAGGCAGATAATTCATTTTCGTAAAAACCGAAAATGTTTAAAATTGATTTATAAATCAGATGAAGATGAATATCGGCACTAGCCTGACGGATATACATGTATAATACTCAGCTGAAAATAAGCTCTCATTTGCTATACTATACATGTATATCCAAGCCTAAGAAACTGTAAAATTACCTTATATTTGTCAGGAAAGCGATAGTTATATTTTATTGTCAAATTGCTTATTATATGCTAAAATCAAGAAAATAGTCCGACATAAACAAAATATATTAAAAATTTATATTTTATTATGCAGCTAAGTTTATAACTAAGGAGGGATATGGAAAGTGAGGTGCATTAAGATACTAAAGTATGAGTCCTGTTAGATGAACCCCTACAAAGTAAGAAGTAGGGGTTTTTAGTGTTTACAAAGGGCTTGGTATCAAAATATATATGTTAAATCATAAAAGCGGCACTTGCCGTATAAAAGGAGAATGTGATGAGTAAGGAAAGAAAGAGTATTTTAAGTTTGATGCTGCTTATATTGGCAGTAATAGGCTTTGGCTATCTGGCTTATGTAAGTCTTCCAAAGATCAAATTAGGTCTTGACCTTGCAGGAGGTGTGAGCATAACTTACAAAGCTAAAGAAGCAAATCCGAGTGATACGGATATGAACGATACGGTATATAAACTGCAACAAAGAGTACAGGGGTACTCAACGGAAGCGGAAGTATACAGAGAGGGAAATGATCGTATCAATATAGATATTCCGGGAGTATCGGATGCCAATAAGATATTGGAAGATCTTGGTAAACCAGGATCACTTGTTTTCGTAGAGGCAGAGAGCGGTCAGCAGGTAATTACCGGTGATCAGGTAAAAGCTGCTGAGGCACAGGCAGGTAAGGAAAATAGTAAGACAGTGTATTTTGTCAGACTTGCACTTACAGATGAGGGTGCCAAGGCATTTGCGGAAGCTACTACAAGACTTGTAGGTAAGAAGATAGCTATAATATATGATAATAAGGTAGTGTCCGCTCCGGTAGTTCAGGTGCCTATAACCAACGGTGAGGCGACAATTACAGGTATGGAAGATGCTAAACAGGCTGAAGAATTAGCTTCTACTATTCGTATAGGAGCACTTAAGACCGAGCTTGTAGAGTTAAGAAGTAATGTGGTAGGTGCAAAACTCGGACAGGAGGCAATTGCTACAAGTCTTAAGGCAGCCGCAATAGGATTCGCAATACTTATAATATTTATGCTTATAGTGTATGCCGTTCCGGGTCTTGCATCAGTACTGGGTCTGACCCTATATGTAGAGCTTGTTATATGCTTACTTGCAGCCTTTGAACTTACACTTACCCTGCCGGGTATAGCAGGTATAGTCCTTTCTATAGGTATGGCGGTAGATGCCAATGTAATTATATTTACCCGTATAAAAGAAGAGATAGGAAATGGAAAGAGCGTTGATGCGGCTATTAAGGCGGGATTTTCAAAGGCACTTTCAGCTATTATAGACGGAAATATTACAACGATCATAGCGGCAATAGTACTTTTTGCACTCGGTTCAGGTACTGTAAAGGGCTTTGCGACCACACTTGGTCTTGGTATAGTAGTATCAATGTTTACAGCACTTTTTATTACAAGAACGGCACTCAACTCCTTCTATGTGCTTGGTGCTAAGAATGTTAAGTTATATGGAAGTAAAAAGGACGGAAAGGTAATAGACTTTCTTTCTAAGAGATATTTATTCATGGCAGCTTCGGCAATCGTTATCATAGCAGGTATAGTTACTATAACCATGAATGAGATGAAGACCGGAGCGAAGTTTAACTACGGTATAGACTTTAAGGGCGGTACTTCTACCAATGTTACCTTTAATGAGAATTTGAGCTTAGAGGATATATCTGCAAAGGTAGTGCCTGTAGTAGAGACTGTGACTCATGAGGCAGGTACACAGACTCAAAAAGTAGAAGGAACCAATGAAGTTATAATCAAGACAAGAGAGCTTAGCCTTGAAGAAAGAGATGCATTAAATAATGCATTGGTACAGAGTTTCGGTGTGGATGCGGAAAAGATCACTGCGGAAAATATTTCGGCAGCAGT
>ERZ773003.204-NODE-204-length-47593-cov-4.391581_pt1 | contig 47593 bp, 48 predicted proteins | sample MGYA00580668_ERZ773003 | MGnify/ENA primary metagenome ERZ773003 (study PRJEB29015, sample SAMEA2738002) | human oral metagenome | biome: human oral; feature: human-associated habitat; material: dental | place: China | collected 2126 ...
GCGCTTTGCGCAGAAGTGAGGTCATTGTGGCTGGAGCTGAGCTTCGTCCCGATTCGCATGGTAAGGTTCGCGATATTTACGATTGCGGCGACAAACTTTTAATGGTTGCGAGCGATCGCATTAGTGCTTTTGACTTTATTCTCCCTGATGAGATTCCTTTTAAGGGAGAAATTTTGACACGTATTAGCGCATTTTGGTTTAATCGCTTTAAGGATCTTTTACCTAACCATATGATTTCTGTTTTGCCAGACCAGACTCCTGAGCAGTTTGCAGATTACACTGAGTATCTTGCAGGCCGCGCTATGTTGGTTAAAAAGGCAAAAACTGTGCCAATTGAGTGCATTGTACGAGGTTACCTTACTGGTTCTGGTAAGAAGACTTACGACCAGGACGGTACTGTCTGTGGCATTAAGTTGCCTGATGGTCTAAGCGAGGCCTCAAAGCTTCCTGAGCCAATCTTTACACCTTCTACTAAGGCTGAGCTTGGTGATCATGACGAGAATATCTCGTTTGAGCGTTGCTGTGAGATTGTTGGTGAGGATGTTGCAACTCAGCTGAAGGAAGCCTCGCTTGCAATTTATAAGGCTGCTGCAGAATATGCTGCAACTCGTGGAATAATTATTGCGGATACCAAATTTGAGTTTGGTTTTATCGACGGAAAACTTACACTTATTGATGAGTGCCTTACACCCGATTCAAGCCGTTTTTGGCCTGCTGAGGGATATATTGAGGGACATGTTCAGCCAAGTTATGATAAACAGTATGTACGGGATTGGCTGAAAGCCCACTGGGACATGCAAGGAGAGCCACCTCATCTTCCAGAAGAGGTAATTGAGGGAACGTCCGAGCGTTATCGTGCGGCATTCCAGATTATTACGGGAACTGAGTTTGTACCACTGAAGGAGACCAATGTCACTGCGTGACACCATTACAGGCGCAACCAAAGAAGCGCGTGAGGCTACCGCAAGCCTTTCAAAGAAAGAAAACTCTGAGGAGACTGAGCGTCCTTCGTATTCCGCTTTTGGTCGCAAATCTGCTGCCACTGCTAAACCAGTACGAGAGGCAGCTGCGTCTGTACGCGTGAGTGGCTCTAGCTCTGGCTCCAGCGCTCCAAAGAGCAAAGAGGAGAAGCGTGCTGCACGTGCTCGCCAGCGCGAGCGTGAGGATATTCGTAGCCGTGGATTTGAGGCTATGCTGCGTGCGGATCCAGACTATCATCGTGCTGAGCGCATTTGGTGGGTCTTCCTGGGTCTTGGCTTTGTAGCAACTATCATTACACTAGCGCTCTCGTATCTAGTCCCAGAGTCCAGGGATTTGAATACTGGGGTTGGTATGATTTCTGCCATCATGCTGGTCTTTGCTTATTTCTGCATCTTTGGCTCGGTTGTCTATAGCTTCTTCAAGATGCGTCCTCTTCGCAAGAAGGTTGAGGCTAAGGTTGCTGGTATGACTGACAAAAAGCTCAACGATTTCTACCTCGAGCGTCAGGCCGAGTACGATAGAAAGAGGGCAGAGCGCAAGGCTGGTCGTAAGTAGCGGCTTTGCGCCGCTGCTGGCGCACAAGCGTTGGCGCCGCGAGCGTTGATGGCGCGAGGTATCGGCGGTGCAAGCACCGCAGCACTTCTCGCCGCACAAACGCCAACGATTTGCGTATGCGAGCCTACGTGAGTAGAATATCCCACATGCCTTCGTAGCTCAGGGGATAGAGCACCGCTCTCCTAAAGCGGGTGTCGGCCGTTCGAATCGGCCCGGGGGCACCAGATAAAAACAGCAGGTCAAGGTAGTTAAATGCCCTGACCTGTTTTTTATTGACGTAGTGGTATTTCTGTTTTTGCAACACGCTATTGCAACACCGTGCGTATTTGAGGTCGATTTTCCTGCCCGGGTGATTGTGGCCCCGGGGCAGAAGATGACGGGGTTCGTAAAGATGCTGCTCCACATCCTGGCGGCATTCGGATTGACGTCCATTTTGGAATCATCTGTGAGGTTCTGAAACCGTTCTGGGGCGTTCCAGACATTGTGTGGTAAAAGCCAACTTAATGGCCCCATGTGGCCGCAGACGGACCTAGGACGTACCAGACGAAAAAAGGAGCCGCGCATGGTCGCGCAGCTCCCTCTGCGATGCAATGTCTTGTGACTATTCCTTCACGGGCACGCCCTCCGACGTGATGCCCACGCTGTCGAGGTAGGCCGTCGAGGCGTCGCCAACGGATTTCAGCGTGTCTGCGAGGAAGCCCCCGAAGCTGGCGGCATACGCGCCACTCGAATCCTGGAGCATAGAGGCGCATGTGTCCGCGAAGTAGGAAACCTCCTTGTCGCACCGCTCAAGGTATGCGGCCGCATCGTCGTGCATGTCGATGCCTTGACGCTGCACGTTCGTGTAGACCATCCGCGCGAGGGTGTAGTTGTGGTCTTTGTTCTTTGCCTCCAGGATGAGACGGCCCGCCTCGTCCTGGCTGAGTTCAACGAGTGAGAGGAACTGCATCGTGTCCGCGCTCACCTTTCCTGGTCGGGGAGTGAAGGTGTCGGCCTTCGCCGCCTGGTATTCGCTCATGGCCTTCTCCACGGCGTCCGAAAACTTGGAGCGTGCGGCCTCCTCCTGCGAGTCGAGTTCGGCGTTACGCTGTTTGTAGCCTTCATCTCCGACGATTCGGCTCACGAGGGACTGCTGGTTGTCCGCCCTCGCCTTGTGGATATGGTCAAGCTCTGCCCTCGCGTCGAGGGCAGCCTTGCTGATGGTCTGGATAGTCTTGCTCACTGCGTCCTTGTAGCTCATTGTCTGTGCTCCAATCTGGTTATGTGGTTACTTGTTTCCAATGCTGAAGAAGTCACCGAGAAGAGCCTCGTTGAGCTTGCGGCCCTTCTCGGCGCGCTCCATGCGCTCCGTCTCGTCGGTGAGGCGCACGCAGTTCTGGATGATGGAGTTGGCCGCGCTGAGGCGGACGCTGGGGGGTGCCCCCTCGTCGCGCATGACCTGGCACACCGTCTCAACCGCCTCCGAAAACTTCTCCTGGATGGACTTCACCCCCTCGTCTATCAGCTCGTGCCTCGCCGCCGTGTACAGCTCCATGAACTCAGGGTCTGACTTGTACGACCGAAGGGTTGACTCGCCGATTCCGGCGGCCTTGGCTGCCTCCTTGGCCGTGGGGCTTGCCATTAGGGCGGCAACCGCCCTCTCGTAGTTCCTTTTTGCCATAATCCTTCTTTTCTCTCGTGACGCGCTCGAAAGCGCCGAAATGCGCTGCCTTTTCAGAATGGACAGTCGGACATGTCGGGTTCCTCTGCCGGCTTCCCGTTCCACGCTCGGGAGGCACCCTCGCTCCTCGCCCAGTTCCTCTCAAGCGCCTTCCAGTCGGTGACGGGGGAGCCGTTCTTTTTCCAGTCGATGGCCTCGTAGTAGTCGAAGAACCTGTCCGGGTCGATTCGCATGCCCTGCTCCTCGGCGTACTCCCTGACCTCTTCCAGGGACGGTGTGTGCGCGGAACTCTCACTCTTGCTTTTGCTATTACTATTAGTCTTTTTATCTATTAACCCCGACCCATCGGTGGGGGTCTGGGTGGTACCCAGGATTTCTGTTTCAGCAGGTGGAATGGTATGCGCACTGTCGGTTTCCGTCGAAATCCCAGAGGCGGTTTCTCGCGGGTTTTCGCGAAAACCTGTGAAAACCTCGTCAGTCTTGCCAGCGTTCTCAGCAACTTTCTCAGCATTCTTCATGCCGTTGAGCACCGACGTGCGGTACCTGTCCAGGTTCGCCCTCTGCGAGAAGTCGAACAGCTTCCTCAGGTTCCCCGTGAGATCGTGCTCACCCGTGAAGAAGTAGCCCACGCATGCGTAGAGCATCTTTCGCGCCTGAGCCTCGGGGAGCGCCTGCAACCCCTCGAAGAACTCGCGACTCACCTTCATGTATCTGATGCCGCCAGTGTCGATGGTACCCTCGTTGCGGCGGGTATGCCTGCCTATACTCGCGTCCGGCCTGCTCTCGCCGCCCATGGCCCCCACCTAGCCAATCAGCCCGTCGTAGGCGCTCGTGCGGCGCTCGATGAGCTGGCGGCATGCCGGAACCTCCGCCATGAGCAGCCGCGCCAGTGCCGCGACGTGGTTGTTGTTAACCTTGGTGGTGCGCCCGTGGCTGTCGGTGAAGTCACGCCCCCGAACCTGCTCCGCAAGCTCTTGCATGCCAAACTTGCGCCCCTGGGAGACGTAGCGGGCAGCGGTGCCTATCATGTAAGACCAAGCGCCTTCGTTCTCGACAATCCATTCCTCTGCCTCGCGTGCGAACCTCTTGCGCCTCTGGGCTATCATCTGCTGTGAGGTGCGGTCAAGCCCCTCGTCCTGCGCCCTCGTGGCGGTTGCAGCCGTCGCGGGGGCCGTCTCCTTCCTAGCGTTCATCGGGCATCGCCTCGCCCAGGCCGAACAGCTCAAGGATGGTTGCGGTGTTGAAGCGGTAGCATTTGCCCACTCGCACGCAGGGTAGCTTGCCTGTGTTCGCCATACGCTGGACGTGCCTCACGGTCACGCCCGCGAGTGCGGCGACGGTGTTCGCGTCGATGAGGGCGGGAAGTCCACCGCCCCCGTCCTTGACCTGCTCGATGGTGAATTGGGAATTGTGCTCTGCGATTGTCGCGTCCATGGTTCCTCCTATTGGCTAGTTAACGAATCTGCTGTACCGGCACAGCACCAATGTAAGGGGAACGAGCAGGCGGACTACCTGTCAGTTTTTCATAAATCGCGCACGTTCTAGCTGGGGATTTACGCTTATGAACAGAAGTCGGGCACGAAAGCCCAGGATTGCCTGAGACTCCGTGCCCGATAAAAAGAAAAACTTTCGAGGGTTTCCACCAGCTCAGTCGGTCGTGCCCTGATTCTCCTCCGAATAGTCAATCCCGCCAAAGGCAAGCTGCTGCCATGCCATGAAGTATGCGTGTTCAAGAGTAATACGCTTGTCCTTGAGACTATCAAGGAACCTCTGCTGGACTGCTTCGGAAGGATATTGCGGCGGGTCGAACATCTTGATTCCACGGACCATATCGGCCATGTGGTCCGCGAACTCTTTGTCCAACTCATCCTTACGTGCGGAGTATGCCTTCTTTGCTAGCTTTAGAAGCCTCTTCCTGCACTCGTCATCGAGGCGGTTTCTCCTGTTGGGGTCAAGCTTCCCATCCTTCTCCCATCTGCGGAGTGTTGACTCATCGCAGCCTATCGCCTTGGCGATTTCCGGCCTCTTTACCCCGAGTTGGTGGAGGCTATCAAGCAGCGTCATGCGGCCCGACGGTACCACATTGGTACCTTCCGGAACGTTCTTCAGGCTCTTCACCTTCATTTGTCATCAGTCCCCGTCTTGAGCCGGATGATTTGCGCGCCCTCGGGCTTTCGCTCCATTGCCTCGCTCACCGTCTCCGCCGCTCTGCGCTTCGCGTCCGGGTCGGCGCTGGCGTAGATGTTCAGCGTCATGGCGGCGTTCGTGTGGCCCAGGATGCTGGATACGCTCTTCACGTCCACGCCCTCCGATATCGCCGCCGTGGCGAACGTGTGCCTCAGGTCGTGGAAGGTCGGAGCCTTCCCCTGCGTGCCCACGAGGCCAAGCGATGCCGCGATGACCTTCCAAGCCTCCCAGAGGGCGTGTGGGGCCAGGTTCGAGCCATCGACCTTGCCCAGTACGTAGAGGTCATTCGAGAACGGCAGACCGGCCTCCATGCGCTCTCTCGCGCTCTCAGCGCGTCGTGCCCTGAGGGCATCGGCAAGAGAGGCTGAGATGGGCACGTCGCGCCTGCTGCCTCCGGTCTTGGGTTCCTTCTCGTATGTCTTCCCGCCGTCCCTGCCTATGACTGTGCGAATCTTGATGGTGCCCGATTCGAGGTCAACGTTCTTCCATTGGAGGCCGCATATCTCACCCTCCCTCATCCCGGTGAACAGGGCGAGGCGTATCCCCAGGTTCACGGGGCTTGGTGCTGCCACCTCAAGGAAGGAGACCAGGCGGGCGCGTTGTGCGGCGTCGAGGGCGTTCGGCTCCTTCTTGGGAATCTTGGGGAGCTTGACGGTGCGCAGGGGGTTCTTGACTATGCGCCCGGTGTCCTCCGCGTTGGTCATGGCTGCTTTGAGCAGGTTGAACGCCTTTCGCACGGTCGAGGCCGCGTAGCCGTCTGTGACCATCGCGTTCACCCATGCCTGGGCGTTCTCTGCCTCTAGCTCCCAAATGCTCAGGGAGCCAAGCTCGCCGTCGATGTGCTTGAGCATCGCGCGATAGACGGTGACCGTTGACCTCTCGATTGACCCGGACGCCTCCAGGGTATCGACATAGCGCGAGACGTACTCAATCACGGTGGTGGAGGATGCCAGGATGCCCGCGCGCGCCGCCTCAACCTCCATGGCATCGTGCCATTCCTCAAGCTCCTTGGTTGCGTCGCGCTTGCCCTTCGCTTTGAGAGTCTTCTCTCTCTTGCGCCATTTACCGCTCTCGTCCTTGTAGGAGAGGACGCCGATGAAGCCCCTGTCCTTCCTGTTACGTAGATAGGCTGATGAGTAGAACATCGTTCCTCCTGCCGCAAAATGAGCCGCAAAAACGCCGCAAAATATCGACGTCGTTATTGTACACCCTTTTGCGTCAGGTTCGTTATTGTACGTAAAATTGCATGTAGATAGTCCGTTATGTTCGCTCGCTAATTTCCTGTTCTTACAGTAAGGAAGACTGACACGGAAGAGGTAACAAGTTCAAATCTTGTAACGCCCACCATAAACTCACAGGTCATCGGGTTTCTCGATGGCCTGTTTTACTTAGAGTAATGCTATTTCTACTTAAATTGGCTGAATGCAAACGTGTCTAAAAACCTATTGTAAATCTAGAGTAAAAATGTACTCAATATAATCAGGCAATTACTACGTTCGCCGATTCTTATGAGCCTATTATCGAATAAAAGTAACCTTTAGTAAACATATTTCTGATGCTTTTTATATAATAGCGAATAAGGTTAGGGAGCTTTTGTTAAAGAGAGTGAGGTCTCTACGAGCCATGAACATAGATTTCAAATGGCGTCGGAGGCTACTGGTAGTTGAGACTATCATATCGGTAAGCTCTTCAACCTTGTTAAAGTTCAAGCTCATAAGCCCGGCAATTTTTGCATGGTCCTTGATTCCTGTTACTATTCTCTTTTTTGCAGCAACCGTAACGGGAAATGAGACAAAGCCGATATTTAAGATTATTTCATGTGTACTCTGGCTTGTAATAGTGGTGTATTCAATGATGTTCTTTTTGAATCAATGGTACATGGATTAAAAGATTACATACATGTAGTATAAATATGCCCCTAGGGGGTATTATGCTTTATGAATAGGACACTTCAGAAGGGGTGTTCATAGAGTGTGTAAAAGGAGAGTATGTGTCGGCACTCAGTCAACCAAAAGCAACAGAGTCAAAGACCGAAGCGCAGTCTCAATCGGAGACTTGTTTGTGTGCCCATAAAAACAAACCCCGCTCGCAGGAGCTTAAATCAAGTGTGTCACGGCGTATCAATCGCGTGATCGGACAGCTCGGTGGTATTAAAACAATGGTTGAGGATGATCGCTACTGCGGAGATGTTCTTATCCAGCTTGCTGCCGTGGAATCTGCGGTAAAGGCAATTTCTCGGGAAGTGATGCAAGACCACCTGAGGTCTTGCGTGGTCGATCGTGTGCAGCAAGGCGATACTGACGTTATCGATGAGGTCATGGATCTCTTCAAGAAGTTTATGTAAGGCAAGGTTGCAAGATGGATCAAAAAACGTTTGATGTCATAGGAATGACGTGCGCGAGCTGCGCTGCTCATGTGGAAAAAGCGGCTGCTTCCGTTAGCGGTGTCAAAGAAGCTCGGGTCAACCTGCTCAAGAACTCAATGGAGGTTGATTTTGACGGCGATCAAAAGACGCTTCAGGATATAAGCGCTGCCGTCTCAAAGGCCGGCTATGAGGCGCATCCTCGTCTTGAACAAAAGGCTGTTGTTTCATCTGAGACTCGTGCGACGGACGCCGCTCAAAAGGAAGTTGAATCAAAAAAACGGCAGCTTATAGAGTCTCTCGCATGTGCCGTTCCGCTTTTTTACATAGCCATGGGGGACATGCTTGGCTGGCCGGTTCCGCCACAGCTTTCCGGTATGCAAAACATGATGAATCTTGCGCTTACCGAGCTTCTTCTCTGCATTCCCATACTTTTTATCAATCGGCATTACTTTATCGGCGGTTTTCGCTCGCTTATCCATGGCGCGCCCAATATGGATGCGCTTATCGCACTTGGCTCTTCCGCAAGTTTTGCCTACAGTGTGGTCAGCCTCTATCAAATGGCAAATGCCTTTGTCGCAGGGGATTGGGCAGCTGCTCACATAGCTATGCATGGCATGTATTTTGAATCGGCGGGATTGATTCTTACCCTTATTACGCTGGGAAAGTTCTTTGAAGCTCGTGCGAAGGGCCGTACCACCGGAGCCATTGAGGCTTTGATGAACCTTACTCCTAAGACGGCCGTGGTAGAGCGCGACGGCAAAGAAGAAACCGTCTCTGCCGCGGACGTTCACGTGGGCGACATTTTGGTAGTCCGCGCGGGAAGCGCCATTCCTGTGGACGGTGTGGTGGTGGAAGGGGAGAGTTCGGTAGATGAGTCGGCTATCACGGGCGAGGCAATTCCCGTGGAAAAGGCGGTTGGTGCGCACGTAACCGGCGCCACCGTTTCCGTCGGAGGCTGGTTCAAGATGCAAGCGCAGGCCGTAGGCGATGATACAACGCTTGCCGGCATCATCCGTCTTGTTGATGAGGCAACGAGCTCAAAGGCTCCTATAGAGCGCCGTGCCGATACCATTGCAGGCGTCTTTGTGCCGGTGGTTATGGTATTGGCGTTTCTCACCTTTGTCGGCTGGCTGTTTGTGTTTGCACCGGGTGATTTTGCCGTCGCTCTTTCTCATGCCGTGTCGGTGCTGGTAATTTCTTGCCCCTGTGCACTTGGTCTTGCAACGCCGACCGCCATCATGGTAGGTACCGGTCTGGGCGCTTCTCAGGGCGTTTTGGTAAAGTCTGCCGAGGCGCTTGAAGGTGCGGCAGCAGCCACTACGGTTGTCTTTGATAAAACAGGAACTCTTACCGAAGGTAAGCCCAGCGTAACTGACGTAATTGCCACCGAAGGTGTGGAGACAGAAGATCTCATTGCTCTTGCGGCAACCCTTGAGCGTAAAAGCGAGCATCCTCTCGCGCAGGCGATTGTGGCCTATGCCGATGCGCATTTTGTTGATGCAAACCCTGCCAGCGTACGGGTCGCTCAAACACAAAGCGAGAAGAACGCCGAGCTCACGGATTTTATGCAGATAGCAGGAGGCGGACTTACGGCAACTCTTGCGGGTTTGAAAATCGCTGCAGGAAATAGGCGTCTTATGGAGCAGGAGGGCGTTGACCTTGGCAGCCTTGAAGCTTCCGCGAATGCCTTAGCCTCCGATGCAAAAACACCACTCTTTTTTGCCAGAGACGGCAAGCTTATAGGGATTATCGCCGTGGCGGATACCATAAAGCCAACAAGTGCGAAGACAATTCTGAAGCTGCGAGCCATGGGCATACAATCCATTATGCTCACGGGAGACCAAAAAACCACGGCGGCAGTGATTGGGAAAAAGCTCAACGTTGACCGAGTGATTTCTGACGTTTTACCAAGCGAGAAGGAACTTCAAATCCGTCGTCTTCAAGAGTCCGGCGAGAATGTCATCATGGTGGGTGACGGCATCAACGATGCTCCGGCACTTGCTCGGGCACATATTGGCATCGCTATTGGAGCAGGCACTGATGTGGCTATCAGCTCGGCAGACATTGTGCTTATGAAGTCAGATCCGACAGACGTTGCCCAAGCCATTGAGCTTTCGAAAGCAACCCTCAGAAATATCAAGCAGAATCTCTTCTGGGCGCTCTTCTATAATGCTATTTGTATTCCGGTTGCCATGGGCTTCTTGGCACCTTTGGGCGTTACGCTCAATCCGATGATAGGAGCGGCAGCCATGGGATTCTCGTCGGTTTTTGTGGTGACAAACGCCCTGCGTCTGCGTACGTGGAAACCAAAAGAAATTGATGTGAGTCATGTAAGATCCGTTGAAACTCAGGTTCAATCAGGTTTTGATGCGCAGTCAAAATCCGTATGTACAACAGCAACGCCTGTAATCGTACCGGCACCGAAGGAAAGGAAAGAGCGTATGGAAAAGAAATTGAATGTTGAGGGAATGAGCTGTCAGCACTGTGTTGCCCACGTTACTCAGGCGCTTGAAGCCGTAGAGGGTGTTTCTCGCGTGGAAGTATCGCTTGAAGATGCGTCTGCCATTGTTGAGTTTGACGGTGCCGTTCCTGACGAAGCGCTTATTGCCGCAGTCAAGAACGCGGGTTATGAAGCGAGTATTGCATAAGACACCTTTAAGCGATAGGGAGTAACCCATGGCAGATGAACCTCGCATCGGTGCGTTTGCCTTGGGATTGCAGAGCTTGGATAGTTAGAGCACAAGCGAGTACAATGGATAGCATATATTCGCCCCTTAAGCGGGTGTATGTATCAGAAGGTTGAGTGGGTGTCCAAGAGGGGAAACGTATGCCGGCAATTCTTACTCATGACTTTTTTGGCAAAGATGCCTTTGAGATAGCGGTTGGTAGGCTTGGCTTTGCCACGCTCGAAGAGCAGGAGGCCTTTTTGCTGGGCAACCAAGGTCCGGACCCCCTCTTTTTTCTGCAGGCAGACCCTTTGCTGCACCGTTGGGCGAATATGGGCTCACGTATGCACAAAGCCCGTACTCCTGAGCTATTGCTCTCCATGCGCGACGCTCTTGCACCGCTACCGCTTCAAGATGTTGCCGTTGCACGTGCATATTGTGCGGGCTTTCTCTGTCACTATCTTTTGGACACCACGGCGCATCCATTTGTGTTTTCCTTGCAGGACAGTTTAACGTCGATGGGCGTGGAAGGGCTTGATGGGCAAGCGGGACCTTTGGTGCACGCTGAGATAGAACGTGACCTTGATGAAGCGATTCTCTATGCCCGAACGGGGAAAACAATTAAAAGTTATCGTCCCTATTCCGAGGTGTTGCGCGCATCGCTTAGAACGCTTTATGTGCTTGACCGTGTATATTTCTATGTACTTTTGTGGACCTATGATCAACCGACCGACACAAGGATTTTCTCGTCTGCCGTTGTGGATAATCGAATGATTCAACGTTTGATATATTCTCCCGATGGTAAGAAGGCGAAGTTTTTGAGTCGCGTGGAGCGCACCTTTGCTCCCCATCGGTATTCTCTCATGGAAGCAATCTCGCATCGACCGCGGGCTTCGGCTGATTCTGACTTTGACAACCATGAAGGTCATGCGTGGATTGATCCCACAACAGGCACAAAACGCCATGAAAGTTTCTGGGATCTCTATGATGCCGCACTTGCCAATGTTCCCTATGCACTTGACATGTTCTTCTCGCATGATTTTAATTTGGAAGCTGCAAGAAAATTGACGCATGGTCTCAATTTTGACGGCAAGCCGTCTGTGGAAGACTGTTTGGGATCACATAATCGTTAGGAGTTTTGTGGCAACATACGTTTTTACCGACATTCACGGGCACGCCAAGCCGCTCAGGCGAATACTTAAACGCATTGCGCCTCAAGATGAGGATCAATTTATTTGCCTTGGCGATATGATTGATCGCGGTCCTGATCCGCTTGGTGTCATCGAAACGGTCAAAACGTTGCCGCACGTGGTAGTTCTCCAGGGCAACCATGAGCAGATGCTCGGGCGTTTTTTGGCGAATGAAGACGATACGGAAGCGCTTATTACATGGATATACAACGGTGGCGAGACAACACGCGATCAGCTTAAGAGCTACTCTCAGCGGCAACGATTTGATTTTTTGGAGTGGCTGCAAAGTTTACCCTTGCATTATGAATGCATCAGAGGAGGGCGTCCGTACATTCTTGTGCATGCCGGTATTCGTGCAGGTATTTCTCCGGTGCCTCCGGTGTGGAACCTTGAGACTCTGCATTCGTTTGTAGAGTTACAGAACACGGAGGATCTCCTGTGGATTCGCGAAGATTTTTGGTCTCGGCCTACCGGACTCGTTGATTCCGGAGGAAATGGTCCCATTGTCATTTGCGGACATACCCCCACGCCATACCTCGCTTCCGTGGGTGCTTCAAATATTAATCGGAGTGCGCAAAACGAGGAGGGTCTTGCGCAGTATATCCGCGCCGGCGCAACTCCCGCCACCGGTAACGTGCATGATAAGTGGGGTATTGATACCGGAACCGTAGGGGGAGCAGGATACGGACAGGTGAGCGTAATTCGCCTTGATGATGAAGCGGAATTTACCGAGCCGCTTCAGGTGGGAGACTAAATACATGGGAAAGCTCCCACAATCCGGGCGTGAGCATATCGTAAATCCCTTACCTCCCATCATTGATAGGGATTCTCGCGTTTTGTTATTGGGCTCGATGCCAAGTCCCAAATCGCGGGAAATTGGCTTTTATTTTGGTAATCCACAGAATCGTTTTTGGCGTGTTATGGCCGGTCTTTGGGGCGAGAAACCCTTGGATAGCAGCGAAGAAAAGATACGCTTCTGCCACCTACACCATGTGGCCGTCTGTGATGTTTTGAAGGCGTGTGACATTATAGGCGCCAGTGATGCGAGCATTGAAAATCCGGTTCCCAATGACATTGCGAGTTTGCTTGAGCAGGCAAACATTGTGCAGATATATACGCTTGGAGGCATGGCTACACGGCTCTACCATCGCCATATTGAGCCGACGACTCACGTTACCGCTATGCCATTGCCGTCAACAAGTCCCGCGAATGCTCGTATGACTCTGGACGATTTAATTTCGGCGTTTACCGTTGTACGGAAAACGGCAGAGACACTCAGATAGCATAATTGTTTCCAAATGATTATCGATTTTATGATGCGGTTGACAAATTCCTAGTTGCAAGTAGGATTATTCTCATGCGATTTAAGACGATGACATATACCATGCCGTGTGCATACACCGCAATCTGTCAAAAGCCCGGGTCTGCTATGACCGGGGGTCGGGTGCTCTGTGTCCTCTTCTGGTAAGGGTTCGGGCGTTAAGCTGTTTGTTTTACCTTTCGGAAAAATAATATGCAGATAATTGGCTTGTATATGCAAAATGTGCTGCAAGCTTTGGAGAGGATTGTAATCGCATGGATTGGGGCTTCATCGGGAAATATCTTCCCCTGTATGCCGCGGCTGCACGCATAACCATTGGTATTTCATTTTTTGGTATCGTAGCTTCACTTATAGTGGGTTTAATCTGCACGGTAGTTGTACAAGCAAAAACTCCCGTACTGAGACAATGTGTATCGGTATACGTTGAGCTCTCGCGTAATACCCCCTTATTGGTGCAGCTCTTTCTCATTTACTTTGGACTTACCAAAATCGGTATCAAGATGGATGCGGAAGTGGCGGCGGTAGTCGGGTTAACTTTTTTGGGTGGCTCATATATGGCCGAGGCTTTACGCTCCGGCTTTGACTCTGTAGAGCGCATACAGGAGGAATCGGCGTGGGTGCTTGGTCTCTCACGGAAGCAATCGCTTTGGTATGTGGTTCTCCCACAGGCACTTTCCGTGTCACTGCCAAGCCTTGTTGCCAATACGATTTTTCTCATTAAAGAATCGTCGGTTGTCTCGGCTATTGCTCTGGCTGACCTTATGTTTGTTGCAAAAGATCTCATCGGCATGATGTACAACACAACAGAAGCTCTCTTTATGCTGGTGGTTACCTACATTCTCATTTTGGTACCTGTCTCTTTTATGGGGAGTTGGCTTGAGAGGAGGTTTGACTATGCTCGCAGATAGTATTCTTCTGCAAGAGGGTGTTATTTATCGCCTTTTGGGAGGGTTGTGGGTTACCGTTGAGATCGGATTTCTTTCCGTCGCGCTTTCGATTCCTCTTGGAGTGTTTGTCGGTCTTTTGATGACGTCCTGCTCCAAAGTTGTCCGTGCGATTTTGAGGGTGTATCTCGAAGTTGTCCGCGTGATGCCCCAGCTTGTCTTACTCTACGTAGTCTTTTTTGGTACCGCAGTTTGGTTTGGTGCCAACCTTGACGGATTTGAGGCTTCAATTGCGGTGTTTACCTTTTGGGGAGCCGCCGAGATGGGAGATCTTGTCCGTGGCGCACTTACGTCAATTCCAAGTTCTCAATATGACAGTGCATTTGTGCTGGGACTTTCTCGCCGTCAAACATTTCTACGAGTCGTTTTACCTCAGGCAATACGACGCTTGCTTCCGCCTGCAATCAACCTTATTACGCGCATGATTAAGACGACGGCACTTTGTAATTTGATCGGAGTTGTTGAAGTCATTCGTGTCGGCTCTCAGATCACTGATTTTTATCGTTTCAAATTTCCGACAACGGGAGCCTTGTGGATCTATGGCGCCATTTTCTTCTTGTATTTTGCCGCCTGTTTTCCCTTGTCGCTTCTTGCACGCAGACTTGAAAGGAGCACTCAAAAATGAGTATCAATACCGCGAAAACTCCTGAACAAACCACCGGTATTATGGACGGTGCTGCGCAGGTACCGGTTCTTAAAATCAAAAACCTCGTAAAGTCCTATAAAAATAATGCGCCTGTGCTTGACGACGTTTCATTTTCCGTCAAGAAGGGACAGGCCGTCGTGGTTTTGGGACCTTCCGGCTGCGGCAAGTCAACGCTTTTGCGTTGTGTTGTTGGACTTGAAGACATTCAAGGGGGAGAAGTTATCCTTGCGGGTCAAAAAATCTCTGGCGAGAAGGTCGCTTACGTCCATTCAGGTATCGGAATGGTGTTTCAGAGCTATGATCTTTTCCCCAATATGAACGTTTTAAAAAACGTGTCCTTATCGCCCCTCATTGCTCAAAAGCGCAACAAGGAAGAGGTATATGCGCAGGCGAAAGAGCTGCTTCGCCGTGTGGGGCTTTGGGATTTACGCGAGGCGTATCCTTCGTCTCTTTCAGGTGGGCAAAAGCAGCGGGTGGCTATTGTAAGAGCGCTTATGACCAATCCTGAGGTTATGCTTTTTGATGAAATTACCGCAGCTCTTGATCCTGAAATGGTGCACGAAGTTCTGGAAGTGGTGATGGAGCTTGCCAAGCAAGGTCGCACGATGATAATCGTGACGCATGAGATGAATTTTGCACGCGCGGTAGCCGATCATATCGTGTTTATTGACCGAGGTAAGATTGTTGAGGAATCGGATGATGCCGAGAAGTTCTTCTCGGCTCCCACAACAACTCGTGCAAAAGAATTCCTTAGAACCTTTGAGTTTGATAAGACCTCTCGTCATACCACTTCGGACTAGAAAAGAGTTTATATGAATAATCTATTTACAAACGTATCCCGTCGCGCATTTCTTGCGGGTGCCGCAAGCTTTTCCACACTGCTCCTTTCCGCATGCGACCATGGTGGTGGTCAAACGGCAACGGGCGGCACCTCTGCAGGCACATTCGATACATTCCGCAGTGTTGATGACATCAAAAAGGCAGGAACAGTCAATATTGGATATTTTTCCGATAAGGCTCCTTTCGGCTATGTCGATAAGGACGGCAAACCCGCCGGCTACGATGTGGTTTTTGGCATGCGACTTGCAAAAGACCTTGGGGTAGAGGCCAACTACATTTCTACCGATGGCCTCAATCGTGTTCCCTTTTTACAGTCCAACAAGGTAGACATTATGCTTGCAAACTTTACGGTAACCGAAGAGCGTGCCGAGAAGGTCGATTTCTCGCTTCCGTACATGAAGATCAAGCTTGGCATTGTTTCTCCTGAGTCGGCGGTTATTAAAAGTGCCGATGAACTCAAGGGTAAAAAACTTATCGTGTCTAAAGGCACTACTGCCGAGACGTATTTTGAGAAGAACTATCCTGAGGTCACCATGGTTAAGTTTGACTCGTATGCCGATGCCTACAATGCGCTTTTGGACGGTCGTGGAGACGCATTTTCAACCGATAACACCGAGGTTTTGGCATGGGTGAAATCTAACCCCGGCTTTGTGGTGGGTGTAGATGATTTAGGAAATGCCGATACCATTGCCGCTGCCGTGCATAAAGGCAATACGTCGCTTCTTGAGTTTATTAACAATGAAATCACGGGGCCGCTTGCAGAAGAAAACTTCTTTCACAAAGATTATGAAGAAACGCTCAAACCGGTTTTCGGTGATGACGTTGATCCGGAGACCATTGTGGTTGAGGGTGGGAAAGTGTAGTTCTCGTTTGCTACCAAATGGTTAATTACCTCGAAAGCTCAAAGATCTCAATCTTTGAGCTGTTAGAGTAGCTGAAACGTTTTGCTTGAATGCAGCGTTTGACAGTACGAAGCACGGCGCAAGGGGAGGTATGTATCGTATGGCAGATTCTACTAAAAGGCAGGACAGAGAAGTGACCTCAACAGCAAAGCAGGACAAAAAGGGATTCAAGGTTCCGCGTATCCCAGGAGACATCATGCTCTACCCGCTTCTTGTCGGTCTGCTTCTAAACTCTTTTTGTCCACAGGTGCTTACCGTTGGAAGCTTTACAACGGCGGTTGTCAAAGGCTCTTCTACCATTGTTGGTCTGCTTTTGATCTTTATGGGTGCAAGTATTAACTTACGTGCAGTTCCCGAAGCCTTGAAGACGGGTGTTGTGGTTCTTGTGCCAAAGTTGGCTCTCTCCATTGCCCTTGGTTTTGGTGTAGCCGCTTTCTGCGGAAACAATTTCTTTGGCCTTTCCGCACTGTCCATTATTGGCGGTATTGCATTTTGCAATGTTGCTCTTTATTCCGGCATCATGACAGAATACGGCGACTCAGGAGAGCAGGGGGCAACGGCGCTTCTCGCTCTTACCGCAGGCCCGACCATCACCATGCTTGCCCTTGGAGTTTCAGGCCTTGCCGACATCAAACCTTTGGTATACGTGGGAACGCTGCTGCCTTTGGTATTGGGCATCATCATGGGAAACGCAAGCCCGTTTTTGAAAAACCTGTTGGTTCCCGGCATCAACCCCTGCATTGCGGTCGTAGGCTTTTCTCTTGGCTGCGGCATGAGCCTTGAGCAGCTTATTCAAGGCGGTCTTTCCGGGGTACTTCTCGCGGTGCTCTGCATTGTCATTGGTATTTTGACTTCACTTTTTGAGAAACTGTGCGGAGGATCGGGCAAAGCCGGCGTCGCTTCCGGTACGGTCGCAGGAACCGCCGCTACAACGCCAAAAGCTTTTGTGGAAGCCGACGCGTCCTATACCGCCATCGCCCCCGTTGCTACGGCTCAAATTGCGGCGGCAGTGGTTATTACGGCGTTTTTTGCACCGATCATTACCGGATGGGTTGATAAAAAATTCTGTCACGATACGCTTAGTAGTGACGGTGTCCAAGAAGAGAATGCTGCAACAGTGCCTTCTTCGAAGGAGCCGCCAATACGGAAGTAGGTTATGGGTGGCGTGACGATAAGGAAGCGGATGTCAAAACTGCAGCAGGACATATCAGGGTATTCACTTGCTTGTCCTGCTGCCCGCTTTTTACAGGGTGCTTTGTGCTGTGAAGAGCTTGCGGATGGCTGGGTTCACCCTGAGCGATTTTCCAAAAGTCAAATGCGCGCTCTTGGCAGTTGTCTGGCTTGACATCCCGGGCTCTATCGCCAAATGGCGCGGTGCACGTCCGGTGTTTTGCTTTCTTTTACAACCGACTCTCAACATGTTGCACTTGAACTTTTGGTAGAAAAACCGCCGCAAGGCACTCAAGCGGTACTGCGTCAGGTACCTCCAGGCATACAGGATTCCTTGGTCGTTAGTGTCGATAAGAAGCAAACGGCCTTGGTACCTATTTCGATAGACAATGAGAACAAGACCTCACGACTCTCTTTTGGAGAGCCCGATGTTTTGCGTTTTAGCGTAGAGGACCAAGAAGATACAAAAGGGATGCCGCGGCTTCCGGGGTTTGGTGAGGTTCATCAGGTACGGATATGGTTTCCTTGCCTGACAGGTGTTTTAGTTCGGACTCTTTTTGGAGACGGATCGTTCTTCTCGCCGGTGGAGGCACAAAAAGGGCTGGTAGTCATAGGAGATTCTATTGCCCAAGGTTTTGTGGTGGGAAGCCCGACTCGGACGTGGCCCACACAGCTTGCGCGTAAACTTAAACTCAATCTGTGTAATCAAAGCATTGGCGGACAAATCTTTCAGGCAGAAGTGATTGAGAAACCAAATGTGGCTTGGGATATAGAGCTTGTAATTGTAGCCTTGGGTTCAAATTATCGTTTTGAAAAAACCAATAAAGGGCAGGTAAAGCAGGATATCAGGCGGACATTACATGAAGTTGCACAAGAATATAAAAGCTCCCGAATCATCGCAATAACACCATTTCCTCACTTTGAAATACGGTATCCCACGCATCCTCTTTCTTGTTTTTCTGACGTAGAGGATTTTATTTTTGAAGCGGCGAGATCCGAGCATATTGAGGTCATTCGTGGAGCGGATCTGATTGACGAAAACCCCAAACTCTTTGCGGACGATGACCATCCCAATGTACACGGAGCCACTCAGATAGCATCCCGTCTCGCAGATGCTCTCAAAGAAGTTTCCAAGCCTTTCGAGCGGTTTTAATTTGTGTCCGGATACACCTTTATCATAGTTTCAAAATTAAGGATTGGAGGCGATATGATACGCATGAATACCCTTGCTCCAACGCTTACAGGGTCCGTATCAAAAGAGCTGGAGAAAGAAATTGCGGCCCAGGTGAATTCGGGTACGTTGAGCCCGTTTGCGTGTCGGGAGGAGGCTATAGTACGTCGTGATATGTCGCGCGATACAGACAGTGCGCTCAGGCCTGCTTTTGTGCGCGATACCGAGAAAATCCTGCATACGCCGGCATACAATCGACTGAATGGAAAAACGCAGGTATTTTCGTTTCGTTCCCATGACGACATTACGAGACGCGGCTTGCATGAGCAGCTTGTTGGCCGCATAGCGCGTGATATCGGACGAGCTCTTGGGCTTAATCTCGATCTCATTGAAGCCATTGCCCTCGGTCATGATGTCGGACATACCCCCTTTGGTCATGCGGGTGAGTATTTCTTAAATGACGTGTATCAAAAACACACGGGGCGTTGGTTTTTCCATAACGTCCAGAGCGTGCGCGTACTCGATGGGCTCTACAAGAGAAATCTTTCTTTGCAGACGCTTGATGGGGTCATTTGTCATAACGGTGAGTTCGAACAGCAGATTTTGGAAATGAGCAATCTCGGCTCGTTTGAAGAATTTGACCGGATTGTTGAAGATTGCTGGGTGAGAGGAGCTCAGGCCATTGGTCATCTGCGGCCTATGACGCTTGAAGGCTGTGTGGTGCGCATCTCAGATATCATTGCGTATGTGGGAAAAGATCGCCAAGATGCCATTCGTGCCGGCGCAGCCACTGAAAAGTCCTTTGATGACGGTCTTGGTGGTGCGTATAATACGTGGGCTCTTTCTGCCTTTACGGCGGATATTATTGAGCACAGTTTTGGTAAGAACCGCATCTCAATGAGTGAAGCGGCATTTCAAGAGATGAAGCGTGCTAAACGTGAGAATTATCAGAAGATCTATGGTTCAGCGGAGGCCAATGGAGATTTTTCTGAGGATATTAAAGACCTTTTTGCCAGGCTTTATGACTATGAGCTTTCTGTTCTTGCCTCAGGAAATACGTCACACGCTCTTTTTAAGCATCATATAGAGCCACTCCAGAGACATCTTTCCTATTACGGCAATACCTATGATTGGGAACAAGATTCCCATCGTGTCGTGGTAGATTTCATCTCTGCAATGACTGATGATTACTTTGTAGCAACCTGTGAAGCTCTCTTTCCGGAAGCTCGCAAGCTGTTTCCTCAAAGGTCTTATTTTGAGGATGGGGTTTATGTGTAAGCACAGGTGTTTCTTGGCAGTCGGTTCGTTACAATAGATGCATGGATACATTGTTTTCAGGCATACATCGTGCTGCCAAGCACGCAAATGCGCCCCTTGCCGCTCGCATGAGGCCCCAGACACTTGAGGGATATGTGGGACAGACGCAGGCGGTGGGCGAGGGTTCATGGCTGCGTCGTGCCATTGAGCACGATACCCTTTCTTCTGTGTTGCTCTATGGGCCTGCGGGTACCGGAAAGACAACGCTCGCGCATATTATTGCAAACAGCACCCATGCGGCGTTTGTTGAGGTTTCGGCAATTACGGGTACGGTAAAAGACTTGCGTCATGAAATAGAAGCCGCCGAGTCTCGTCTTCTTACCGCAGGAACGCGTACGATTCTATTTATTGACGAGATCCATCGATTTAATCGCTCGCAGCAAGATGCCCTGCTCCATGCAGTGGAAGATCGTACGGTAGTGCTTATCGGCGCCACTACGGAAAATCCGTATTTTGAGGTCAATAGCGCACTGATTTCACGCTCTCGCGTCGTGGAGCTCTATCCGCTTGATGATGAAGCCATTTCTCATCTGATTGAGCGTGCATGTGAAAGTTCTGATGGTCTTGCGGGCGCGTATACGCTTAATCCCGATGCGCTGCAAGAGATTGTTACCCTTGCGGCCGGCGATGCAAGGGCGGCTCTTACGTCTCTTGAGCTTGCGAGCCAGATGGCGTCTCCGGCTGAAAATACCGAGGCAAAGGGTGCAGACCAAAAAGATGCGAACCAAAAAGAACCCATTGTTATTACGTTGCAGCATGTTTTGGAGGCAAATCCTCGCCGTGGCCTGCCCTATGATAAGACGGGTGATATGCACTATGACGTCATCTCCGCTTTTATCAAGTCCATGAGAGGGTCTGATCCCGACGCCGCTCTTTATTGGCTTGCGCGTATGATTGACGCCGGAGAAGATCCTAAGTTTATTGCTCGCCGTATTATGATTTTGGCATCCGAAGATATCGGTAACGCCGATCCGGAGGCCTTGCTTATTGCGGAGGCGGCGTTTCGATCGGCGGAAGTCATCGGATATCCGGAGTGCCGTATTAATCTTGCCCAGGCGGTACTCTATATGGCATTGGCTCCCAAATCAAATGCCGCTGAAGCAGGCATTGATGCTGCTTTGGCAGAAGTGCGAAAAGGTCCTCGCCGTGAGGTTCCTTCGTATTTGCGAGACCGTCACAGACCCGGTTCGGATGAGTATGGAGCCTATCTGTACCCCCACAATTACCCCGGAGGATGGGTCGAGCAGCGCTACTTGCCCAAAGGTCTTTCCCGTGGCGCGTTCTTCTCGCCGTCTGATCGAGGTTGGGAGGCGTGGAGGCTTGAGGCCATTGCCCGCGACAGAGGGGAAACAACATCTTCACAAACAAACAAAAAATCCAAGCCCAAAGGGTCAAAGTAGTTTGAGATGGGTAGAATAGGAACTGTCACTGATTGCTTGCCCCGTGGTACTGCATCGTCTGTAAGGAGAGGTACTCAATGAATTACATAGATATCGTACTGATACTTTTGGTAATCGCCGGTATTTGGGCGGTAGTTGAAATTGCCTTGACGGTGCGTTCGGCACGCAAGTCGATTGAAGAGGTAACCGTTTCGGCTAATCAGACTATCGAGCAGGCGCAGCCCATCATAGCCAAACTTGACGGCATGATGGATGACCTTGATCCCACAATCAAGCAGATTCCTGCTCTTATGGAAAAGGTTGATACTACCGTTGACAGCGCCAATACCTCTCTTGAGAGCCTTAATGTGGTTTTAGGAGATGTTGCTGCGGTGTCAGGAGCCGCATCGGCAGTAACGGCAACCGTAAGCAAAGCCGCCTCCGATGCAGTAAGCGGTGTCGTCGATTCCGTCTCTAAGCTCGGAAGCGGTATTGGCTCTGTGGTAAATCCCTCAAAGCTTGCCGCTGCCGCTCAGGCTCGCCTTCACGGTGCTTCAAAAGAAGCAAGAGAAGGAACGGATGAAGTTTTGGAAGAGCTTCCTTTGCTGTCTCAAGAGAGAACATCTCCAAAGCCAAAGCATGACGGCCCTGCATATGTTGACTATGGTGATGAGGCCAAGGGAACAAAATCCTCTTTTGTGGTAAACACCACACAGGATACCAAGCCGTCAAAAGATAAAGAGTAGTGGTGGGGATGAATCAAAAGGTCGTAACCCTTACGGTTCCAGCTGATGGTACCTTTGCTCGCTCGGTTCGTATGACTGCCGCAAATTTAGCGGTTCTTGTGGGTATGAACGTCGATGAGCTTGAAGATATCCGCATGGCTGCTGAGGAAGGGTTTGTGTATGCCTGTGGCACGCAGCCGGAAAACGTTGAAGTTATATTTACTCTCCAAGATGGCTCCATAGCCATGGACTTTAGCCTTGGCGAGAAGGATCCCGAGGATTTCGGAGATGTGGCTGAGGGTCAGCCTTTGGAGCTTGTCGAGTTACTTCTTTCGGCAATTTGTGACGATTTTTCTCTTAACGATGAAGGCTATACACTCCACCTTCTTAAGGTGACAGGCGGACCTTATGCCGGATAACGATGCTGCCAAACAAAAAGCGGCACGCAGGGCGGCACGTAGGATTTCCAGGGGCACTCCTGCATGGGATAAAGACCGTACGCGCAAGCTCTTCGCGCAGTATCAAGAGACACATGATTCCGAGGTAAGAGATCAGCTTATTGTGAGCCATCTTAATCTCGTGCGCTTTTTGGCTTCAAAATTCAAAAACCGTGGCGAACCGCTTGATGATCTGATTCAAGTCGGAACGATCGGTCTTATCAAAGCAATTGACCGCTTTGATCCTTCGAGAGGTCTTGAGTTTACTACGTATGCCACACCTACCATTATGGGAGAGATCAAGCGTCATTTCCGCGATAAGGGCTGGTCTGTCCGGGTTCCTCGTCGCCTGCAAGAGTTGTCTGCAAAAGTGAACCAAATAACCGATGAGCTTACGACAGAGCTTCAGCGCAGTCCCTCCATTGATGAGATTGCCAAAAAACTTGGGGTTTCCGTCGATGAGGTACTTGAGGCGATGGAGTCTTCGGGTGCGTATAGCTCGGTTCCTCTTGAGGGAGGAGGATCATCGGTTGACGGCGATGAGGCTCCCTCCATTATTGATCAGTACATTACTGAAGACGAAGCGCTTGCCGGATCTGACGATCGAATTGTCTTGGAAGATGCCATTGCTGATTTTTCTCCTCGAGAACAAGAGATTATTCGCATGCGTTTTGTTGAAGGTTTGACACAGGTTGAAATTGCCGAAAAACTCGGCATTTCTCAAGTACAGGTATCTCGTCTTCTGAGACGTACGCTCAAACGCATTCAAGAAAAGATTGATCCTGAAAGTGTGACCCGATAGGGCCGGAGGAGAGGCTTGTGCAAGGTAAAAACAAGCGCTTTACCAGCGTTCCTTTGGTAAATGAATCGGCATGGCGACGCCGTGGTATTGTTGCGTGGGCTTTGCTCGGTATGGCCGGTGTGTTTGTTGTGGTAATTATGGCGCTTGGAAGCGTGAGCCAAGCGGTAGAGCTTCTCGCCATTGGTGGAATTGTTGCATTTATATGTGCGCCTCTTACCAATAAGCTTGAGACGTGGAAGGTGCCGCGTGCTCTTTCGGCACTCATTGCGCTTATCGTTGTGTTGCTTATTCTTGTAGGCTTTATTGCGTTAATTGCACAGCCGTTGATAGACGAATCGCTCATCTTGCTGAGAAACGCCCCTCTGTATGCAAGGCAGATTCAAGATATGGTGCAAGAAGCGTGGATAACCTATGACGCCATAGGAAATTCGGCTGTTCGCAGTACCGTCAATTCGATTATTTTGCAGGCATCCAATCTTGGTGTTTCGTTTGCGGGGGAAGCGTTTCGGTGGCTTTCCACAAATGCCCTGAGCAATATTTCCACGCTAGGCGAGCACTTCATGAGTTTCTTTTTGGGACTGGTACTCGCGTATTGGCTTGCCAAGGATTATCCCGTTATGGTAAGAGAGCTGGCCGTCATTGCGGGTCCTCAGCGAGACGATGAAGTGAGGCTGCTTCTTGCCATTTTAAGCCGTTCCGTTGGCGGATATATGCGCAGCACCATTGTGACGTCGATAGCAAACGGTGTACTTGCCTATGTTGGTTGTTTGTGTATCCAAAACCCCTATGCAGGGCTTATCGGTACCATTGTGGGTGTTTTGCATATCATACCGGTTGTTGGCCCTGTTTTTTCTGCCGGTATTGCGTTGATTCTTTCGGTATTACAAAGTCCAATGCTCGGGCTTTGGACGCTTTTAGTTCTTGTCGTCGCTCAAAACGTAACAGACAATGTCCTGTCTCCCGTGGTCATGGCCTCAAGCGTTAAGGTGCACCCGGGGCTTTCTCTCGTAGGCATTATGATTGGCGGTGCCCTCGGGGGCATTGTGGGAACGATTTTAGCCATTCCTATCACTGCAGCCCTTCGAGGAGTTTTTGTATATTACTTCGAGGCGCATACCGGCAGACAGATTGTCTCCTATGATGGAGCGCTTTTTAACAGTACGCCGTTTCATGACGCAGACGGCAATATTCATCCTGCGTTTGATGCTTTGGATGACGATTCGTTCTTTGAGTCTACGCGCTTGGTCGACAAGAGCGAGGCGGTTCGTGCCGAGGCAGATGAAAAGCCAGAAAAAGCAATCAATATTGCCGAAGATATTGCAAAAGTTTTTTCAAAATTTCCAACTCCTGAAAATGTAGGCGACCAACAAGCGCCGAGTACGGTAGACTCAGAAGCCGAAAACAAGTCGTCTTCGCCGAAAGAGAAATAGAACTGGAGCACTTTATATGTCTAATTACAAGACCATGACCACAGCTGAGATTCGAAAGAACTTTCTTGCCTTCTTTGAGTCAAAGGGATGCAAGGTATATCCCTCATCGTCACTGGTACCCTCAGACCCCTCGCTTCTTCTCGCCAATGCGGGTATGAATCAGTTCAAAGAATACTATCAGGGCATTAAAACGATGAAGGAGATCGGTGCCACTTCATGTCAGAAGTGTTTGCGCACCAATGACATCGACAACATCGGCGATAATCGTCACCTGTCCTTCTTTGAAATGCTGGGCAATTTCTCGTTTGGAGGTTATACCAAACGAGATGCGTGTACATGGGCCATGGAGTTCATTTCAAGTCCAGAGCATCTTGGTCTGCCGCTTGATCGTCTGTATTTTACGGTATTTACCGATGATGATGAGGCTGCCGAGATTTGGCACTCGTTAGGTGTTGCCGAAGATCATATTTCTCGTTTGGGTGAGGAGGACAACTTCTGGGCAGCCGGTCCAACGGGTCCGTGCGGCCCTTGTTCTGAGATTTACTTCGATCAAGGCCCTGAGTTTTCCGGCGAGAAGCCCGGCGATGACGGAGACCGCTACCTTGAATTTTGGAATCTCGTCTTTACGCAATACGATCGTCAAGAAGACGGCTCCATGCCGGAGCTCCCGCACCGCAACATTGATACCGGCATGGGCCTTGAACGTATTGCCGCCATCATGCAGCATGCGGGCTCCAACTATGAGGGCGATATTATGACGTCTCTCATTGAGCTTGGTGAGAAGCTTTCGGGTAAGCGTTATCAAGCCGGAAACGAAGAGGTTGACCGCAGTCTCCGTATTTTGGCCGACCATAGCCGTGCGGTGTCATTTATGATTGGCGACGGAATTCTGCCCGGAAACGAAGGTCGCAGCTATATCTTACGACGGCTCCTGCGCCGCGCGGTGTATCATGGCCGTCTCGTGGGTATCCAGAAAACATTTATGGCTGAATATGCAGATGAGGTCGTTCGCCTGCTTGGAGATGCATATCCTGAGCTTGTTGAGAAACGCGCACTTATTGAAGGCATTTTGACGGCAGAAGAAGAGCGATTTGGCACAACGCTTGAAGCCGGTGAGTCCAAACTGGAAGATGAGCTGAAAAAGCTTACCGGAGATGAGCGTCTTTCCGGAGATGTGGCCTTCCTGCTTCATGACACCTACGGTTTTCCCATCGACCTTACGCGTGAGATTGCGGCCCGTGCGGGACATATCGTTAATGAGGCGCAGTTTGACGCCGCAATGGCAGAGCAAAAGCAGCGCGCCCGTGCAAATGCCAATCGCGATGCATGGGGCAAAGCACAGTCAGTGTGGGTGGCGCTTTCCGATCGCCTTGACGAAACGGTCTTTGACGGTTATGACCACAATGAACTGGAAGGCTGTAGGGTTGTCGCTTTGGTAAAAGACGGACAAGAAGTTGATTGTGCGGCCGCGGGCGATGAGGTTGAGGTAGTGCTTGACCGTACACCATTCTATGCGGAGATGGGCGGTCAGGTAGGGGATACCGGTACGCTTTCGGCGGACAATCTTTTTGTTCAAGTGAGCGATACAAGGCACAAGGAAGGCAACCTTACCTCTCATGTGGGGCAGGTAGAAGAGGGAGTGCTTCATACCGGTGATGTCCTGGTGGCTACGATTGATGCCGGCCGCCGCGAGCTTATCCGCCGCAACCACACCGCAACGCACCTTCTTGATGCGGCTCTCAAACTGATACTTGGCTCCCATGTGAATCAGGCAGGATCGCTTGTTGCCCCTGATCGTCTGCGGTTTGATTTTACGCATTTTGAAGCGCTCACTTCAGACGAGCTTGCCCGCATTGAGGGAATGGTTAATGCCGAGATTTTTGCTGCCAAACCTGTTGTTACTCAGATCATGAACATCGATGAAGCCAAAGCTGCAGGTGCAGTGGCACTTTTTGGCGAGAAGTACGGTCATGTGGTCCGCGTTGTTTCGGTGGGAGCGGAAGACCATCCGTTTTCTCGGGAACTTTGCGGTGGAACCCATGCGAAAAACACCGCTGAACTTGGTCTTTTTAAGATCGTATCCGAGAGTTCCGTTGGTGCGAACTCCCGCCGTATCGAGGCGGTAACCTCGATGGGTGCTATCAGCTATGTAGATGAGCGTCTTGTCCAGCTTGATATGGTTGCACATGGTTTAAAGGTTCGCCCCGAAGCGGTGGCTGCCCGCGTTGAACAGCTGCAAAGCGATCTTCGTGAGGCACATAAAAAAGCAGAGGCGGCAACGGTTGGCGCCGGTTCAAACCGGATAGCGGAAGCGCTGCATAATGCCCATGAGCTTGATGGTTATCGCTGCGTCATTACAAGGCTTGACGATCTTTCCGGCAAAGATCTGCGTTCCGTTTGGGACGGAATACGAGATGCCTCAGACGGCCATCCCGTGGCGTGCGTTATCGCATCCGTAACGCCCGATAAAAAAGTCGCTCTTCTCGCGGGGGCAACGGATACGGCAGTGACCGCAGGCTTTAGTGCCGGTGCTCTTATCAAAGATATTGCCGGCTTGGTGGGAGGTCGCGGCGGCGGTCGTCCAAACATGGCTCAGGCCGGAGGCGTTGATATCTCGGGTATTGATGCGGCACTTGAGGTGGCAAAACAAAAGCTCGGAATATAGGCTCATGCGGGTCTTGGCGTTGGATATCGGGGATGCTCGAGTCGGGATTGCGGTAAGCGATCCCGATGGTCGTATTGCATCTCCGGTATGCGTACTTCCGGCTCAAGAGGTCTTCTCGTATGCGCGTTCTTTTAGATTGGTGCTTGAAGATTGGGAGCCTGAGCTTTTGGTATGCGGAAAACCCCTTACACTTTCGGGAGAAGAGGGACCTCAGGCGCAAAAAATCATAGAACAGGCAAAAAAAATTGCCGACCAGACGGGTCTTCCAGTAGAATTAACCGATGAAAGATTGTCTTCTTCAGAGGCTAAACGAATCTTACGGGCACAAGGGCTCAGCGAGAAGACCATGCGGGGCAAAGTTGATATGGTGGCTGCATCACTGTTTTTACAAGCTTGGCTTGATCGCAGCGCGACTGAGGGAGAATAAATGGCAATTGAGCCTGAAACCGATACATCTTTTGTTGGTGGGACACACTTTAAAGAGGGCAAAGAGGCCCCAAAAGCTTCAGAGGAGCGCTTCGAAGATTGTGCCGTAGCGAAAGAGACGCTGCAGGATACTACGGAAGTAAGATCCGAGTTGGAAACCACACGGGTAAAATCTCCCTTGAAGATGGCGCATATTTCAACTCGGAGTGCCGCTGCCACTAAAAGAGCGGCTCGCGGAGCCATCAATCACCGAAATAAGCAGGCGCGTCGTCGGTCAAGGGTATTTATGGCTCTGCTTACGCTGGCACTTATCGTAGCGGCTGCAGGTATTTTTATCTTTGTGGTTATTCCGAAAATCACCGATGCCGTCAATCCGACACAGACCATAACAAACGGAGAAGAGGTAACCGTAACAATTCCTGACGGAGCGGGTGCGTCTGCCGTTGCGGATATCCTGTACAAGAATAAAGTCATTGCAAACAAAGCTGAATTTCTCGCGCAACTGAAAAAGCAGCAGGCAGATCAGACGATTAAAAGCGGTACGTATAAGATTGTTACCGGTATGACGCCGGCAGAGATTATACGTTTGTTGTCCGAGGGACCAAACGTTGCCGCTGAGGGCTTGGTCATTCCTGAAGGATACACCGTTTCGCAGGTAGCAGAAGCTGTCGAGAAGTACTACGGTATCTCGAAGGACGACTTTATGGCTCAGGCCAAAGCATCAAACTACGTAGATGACTATCCGTTTTTACAGGATGCCGTCAACGCCAATGATTCACTTGAGGGATATCTCTTCCCAAAGACGTATAACCTTGACGGCACTCCTGATGCCAACAGCGTCATTCGCGCCATGCTTGACCAGTATGAGCAAGAGATCGAGGACGTTAATTTTGATGCGGCTCGGATCAACTTAAAAGCTCGCTACGGTCTTGACTTCACCGATCAGCAAATCCTTACGGTGGCGTCAATCATTGAGAAAGAAGCCTCAAATCAAGAAGACAGGGGAAACGTCTCATCGGTTCTGTATAACCGTATGTCGCAGGATATGCCCCTGCAAAGTGATACAACACTGGCGTACTCACTTGGCCGTGAGGCAACTGCCGATGAGCTGCAAAGCATGACGGACGATCCATACAATACCTACGCTCATGACGGACTTCCGCCCACACCCATCTGCTCACCGGGACTCAATTCAATCAAAGCGGCTCTTGAGCCCAATACAACGGAGTATCTGTATTTCTGGATTACCAAAAATGAGCACGTATTCTCAAAAACCTACGATGAGCACCTTGAGGCAATTCAAAATTCAAAGGACAAAGCATAGAGCCATGGGGATCTTTTCTGCGTCGGCATATGTTGCATCGGTTGATCGCATCGACGTTGATGCACTGGTAGATGGTGGGATTAAACTCGTTCTTCTCGATCGAGACAATACCTGCGTACCAAGAGACGCCAAGGTGGCTCCCAAAGATGTCTGTTCTTGGTTTGAGTATGCGCAATCAAAAGGATTGACGCTTTGTCTTGTCTCCAACAACATCCATCTTGATCAGGTGCAGAGAAGTGCGCGCGAACTTGGAATTGACGGTGTTGGCTGTGCCTTAAAGCCTCTTCCTACTGCAGTTTTTGCGGCACTTCGACGTTTTGGCGTAGAAAAACATGAGGCCGTTCTCATTGGGGACCAACTTTTTACCGACATTGCGGCAGGGAATTTGGCCGGTATCAAAACAATTCTCGTGCGTCCACAATCGGAAGTTGATCTTTGGTATACCAAGCTTTTGCGCCATGTGGAGCGTATTGTTTTGGGTCATGTAAAATTTGAAGGGGAAGAATAAACCCCAATAGAGTTCACCGGACGTTGCCGCCAGATGATACACTTTTCTTGATTGTCTGGAGGGATTTTGAAGTTTGACGACACAAGATATATCGTTCATGAAGGCTGCGACCATATTTTCTTTGTAGGATTTTTGGGTGCAGGCAAGTCAACTTTGGCACGTAATTTGGGCGAGATGTTTCACCGCAGATATGTTGACACGGATCGGTTGGCTGAAAAAGCTGCGGGCAGATCGCTCGGTGATATATACGCCACAGACGGAGAGATTTATTTTCGCGACATAGAAACCAAAGTTTTGCGGGATCTTCGATCAAAAAAATCTCTCTTGGTGAGCTGTGGGGGAGGTATCGTTGAGAGAGCAAAAAACGTTGAGCTCATGCATGAGATGGGAGTCATTGTGTATCTCGACGGTAGTCTTGAAGATTCACTGCGACAAATTCAGCGGGTTGACCGTCGTCCCGATTTAGGAACGCTCGATCATGCGCGCCGTCTCTATGAGCATAGACGTCCACTTTATGAAGCGGCGGCCGATGTAACCATTGACATACGAGAAAAAATATTCCAGCAAGTTACCTTGGCTTCAGGCAAACTGCTCTGGGAAAGGGGTCTTTTATGAATAAGGAGCTTGAGCCTACCTATATCAAACAGTGGGTTTCTCTCCCCATTGGATCCATGGCCTTGCGCGTAGGCTCCGGTGTTCTTGATAGTTTTAGCGCGGAGATGCGAGTTGCGGTAGGTCATCCGGAGCGCTGTGTCATTACATATTCAACGTCCGTTCCGGATGATATCGTGGAGCTTCTCACGCACGATCTTACAACGGTTGGCTTTATTGTTAAAAAGTACCCCATGCCCGATGGCGAGCAGGCAACTTCATATAACCAAGCCGAGAAGCTCTTCTCGCAGCTTGCTGAGGCAAAACTTACCGGCGATGACTTACTTGTCGCAATTGGTGATTCGGGAGTCGTATCAAGTGCATCGTTTGTGGCAAACGCGTGGTGCGGAGGCGTTTCTCTTGCGCTGGTGCCGCTTGATTTGGAGGCGGCAACACTGTCCTGCGTGCAGCCAAGGGCGCTGAGCGTTATGGCAGACAGACCGCGGACCATTACGTGTCCCGGAGTTGCCCGGTACTGTTTTGTGGATCTGGATACGATTCCTTTGGGTTCTGACGATGAACATGCCAATTTTGCCCGTGCGCTTATGGTGTCAACGGCAATGTCGGAAAGCGTAACGGCGTTTAGCCGTGTATGGGATACTGCCGATGACCTGCGGGAAGGCAACCTCGATGCCATGGCCGAGCAGATTGCCGATGCAATAAAGGTGCGCGGGCGTCTTACTGCATCGGCGGCAATCGCCATCAGGCAGTCGGTACAGTATGGTTTCGATTTTATGTATGCAATGGAGCGCTTTGTTCCCGGCCAATCACGTGCGGCGCTTTTTGCCGATGGGCTTCGTTTTGCCGCACGGATTTCGGTAGCCAAAGAAGATTTGGACATTGACGATATGCTCGCCCAAGACGAACTCTTGGAGAAGTTGGGAATAGGATCGGTAACGTGCGATATCAGCGCAGAGCAGATGATTGCGGCGCTCAAAGCCGAATGTTTCCGTTCGACAAATCGTTTTATGATTGTCTTGCCCCTTGATATAAGTCGTGTAAGACTGTCATCGGTCGATGAAGATCTTCTCTGCGAACATGCACAGGCATGGTGTGACGCACACAGGGCATAGCGTAAGAAGCACTTCTCGCCACAGCGTTTTATAACGGCGGTTTTAATCATTCTCGAGAAGGGATGTTATATGGCAAATGCACAGGTTGGCGCAAAGCGGGTTGCCCGTTTTCGCGAGGTTATGGCCGAGAAGGGCTATGATGCGGTTGTTCTTCGGCATAACCCGGATCTTCGGTGGCTGACGGACTCTGAGCGTACGTTTGACTTTGAGGACGCCCACACGGCGTTTATTACGTCCGATGAACTCTATCTGCATACGGATTCTCGCTACTTTGGCACCTTTAAGGATCGCTTGGGCAACGATACTCCTTGGCAGATTGATATGGACAACATCGGCCATGCGGCATGGGCAGCACGGCATGTGGCAACTTCCCGTGCCCGTGTGGTGGCTGTCGAGGATACCGTTGAACTGGCATTTTTTGACGATCTTGAGCGAGAACTTGCCGATCGGAGCGTTTCTGCATTGATGCCTCGTATGCACGGTGCCATCGCCGATCTTCGGATTGTCAAAGATCCTGCCGAAATTGAGCTCATGCGTCATGCTCAAACCATTACCGATAAGGCATTTTTGCACATGCTTGACTACATCAAGCCGGGTCTTACCGAGCAGCAGATTCGCGCCGAACTTGAGAATTACATGCTTTCTCACGGTGCGGATGCACTCTCCTTTGACTCTATTGTGGCCTCCGGTCCCAACGGTGCCAATCCACACGCACAGCCTGGCGAGCGCGTGGTGGAGAAGGGCGATATGATCGTTATGGACTACGGTGCGGGATATCTGGATTATCACTCGGATATGACGCGTACCGTCGTACTCGGTCAGCCTTCCGAAGAGCAGCAGCATGTCTATGACGTTGTGCGCCTTGCAAACGAGACCTGCGCACGTGCAATCCATGCGGGTGTTTTAGGCTCTGATATCCACAACCTCGCCGTTAAGGTCATCTCCGATGCAGGGTATGGTGAGTATTTCGGACATGGTTTGGGTCACGGCGTTGGTGTCGAGATTCATGAGCGTCCGTTCTGCAACGCTCGCTATAACAAACCTCTTCCTGCCGGTTCTGTTGTTACCGACGAACCGGGCATTTATTTGCCGGGCAAGTTTGGTATTCGCTTGGAGGACTTTGGAGTGGTTACCGAGGACGGCTACGATGTCTTTACTCAGTCTACGCATGATCTTATGGTGATAGATTGCTAAGCAGGTGCTTCTTAGAATTTTTAGATAGCTATAAAAATAGCAACATAATTTCTGAAGAAGTAATAAAATTAAAAGCACATTGTCTGGTTATGTAGGGCCAGACGCGTATGAGGTAATGTTTGCGGCAACACTTAAAAGGAGGTAGAAGTGGTTAGTATCGTTCTTGCCAGCCATGGTAAGTTTGCCGAGGGCATACAAGATTCTGGCGGTATGATCTTTGGCCCACAGGAGGGTGTGGTTGCTGTCACCCTTACGCCCAATATGGGGCCGGATGATTTGCACCAAAAGCTTCTTGATGCAATTGCCACGCTTGAAGATCAAGAACACGTACTTTTCTTGGTTGATCTATGGGGAGGCACTCCCTTCAACCAGGTTTCCCGTATTCTTGAGGAGCAGAACAAAGAGGATTGGGTGGCCGTTACCGGTCTCAATCTTCCCATGTTGGTGGCAGCGTATGGCTCTCGTTTGGGCGCCACAACCGCACAAGAGGTGGCAAAAGAGATCTTCCCTGAGGCTCGTTCGGGTGTAAAGATCAAGCCGGAAGACCTTGAACCAAAAGATGCCACAGCTTCCGCTCAGGCACCTGCAGCAACCTCCCGCGGAGCCATTCCCGAGGGAACGGTTATCGGAGACGGTAAGCTCAAGATTGTTCTCGCACGTATTGACACCCGTCTGTTGCATGGTCAGGTGGCAACCACGTGGACCAAGATGACCAAGCCGGATCGTATCATCGTCTGCTCCGATGGCGTTGCAAATGATGAACTGCGTAAGACGATGATTGTTCAGGCAGCTCCTCCAGGAGTTCATGTACACGTCGTACCGATCAAGAAGATCATCGAGATTGCACACGATCCTCGCTTCGGCAACACCAAAGCCATGCTGCTCTTTGAAACCCCGCAGGATATGCTTCGAGCCATTGAAGGCGGCGTTGACATTAAAGAAGCCAACCTCGGATCTATGGCGCACTCCGTTGGTAAGGTTGTTGTTACCAATGCGGTAGCTATGGACAAGAAGGACATTGAGACCCTTGAAGCCATCAGGGATCACGGGGTCAAGTTCGATGTCCGTAAGGTTCCTGCCGATGGCGCCGAGAATTTTGATGCAATGCTTAAGAAGGCCACGTCCGAGCTTGCTGCTCAAAAGTAATTGAAGGAGGTAGACATGACGCCTATTACGATATTACTCGTTGTTATTGTCGCTTTTCTCGCCGGCATGGAGGGCATTCTTGATGAATGGGAATTCCATCAGCCTCTTGTTGCCTGCACACTTATCGGTCTTGTGACCGGCCATCCCGCTGAAGGTATTATTTTGGGTGGCTCGCTTCAGATGATTGCTCTTGGTTGGGCAAATATCGGCGCCGCCGTTGCTCCTGACGCAGCGCTCGCCTCGGTTGCTTCCGCCATTATTATGGTGCTTGCACTCAATGGCGGAGATACCGATACCTCAGCCGCCATCAACACCTCTATTGCTTTGGCAATTCCTCTGTCCGTTGCAGGTCTTTTCTTGACCATGATTGCCCGTACCATTGCAACCGGTATCGTGCATGCCATGGACGCAGCTGCCGAGAAGGGCAATTTTGGTGCCATTGAAGCATGGCATATTGTAGCCATCTGCATGCAGGGCGCTCGTATTGCAATTCCTGCTGCGGCTTTGTGCTTTATTGATCCCGCCATCGTAACCGACGCACTGAACGCCATGCCTGCATGGCTGACCGGTGGCATGGCCGTTGGCGGCGGTATGGTTGCTGCCGTTGGTTATGCAATGGTTATTAACATGATGGCTACTCGCGAGGTTTGGCCATTCTTTGCTCTTGGCTTTGTTTTTGCAGCCATTCAGCCACTTACCCTTATTGCCCTTGGTGTTATCGGTGTTTGCCTGGCCATCATTTATATCGGCCTCAAAGACCTTGCAAAGCAGGGCGGCGGTTCCGGCGGTGGATCAGGCGATCCCCTCGGTGACATCATCGACAACTACTAATCCTGAAGGAGTGTGATAACAATGGCAGAAAAGATTCAGCTTTCTCAGAAAGACCGCATGGCGGTAGCGATTCGTCATCAATACCTTCAGGGTTCTTGGAACTATGAACGTATGCAGAATGGCGGCTGGGCGTTTTCGATGATTCCTGCAATCAAGAAACTCTATCCTAAGAAGGAAGATCAGATTGCAGCCCTCAAGCGCCACCTTGAGTTCTACAACACACACCCATATGTGTCCGCACCGGTCATCGGTGTTACGCTTGCACTCGAAGAGGGTCGCGCCAATGGCGAGCCTATCGATGACGTTGCCATTCAGGGTGTCAAGGTTGGTATGATGGGACCTCTGGCCGGCGTTGGCGATCCGGTATTTTGGTTTACCGTTCGCCCCATTTTGGGCGCTCTGGGCGCTTCTTTGGCGCTTGGCGGCTCAATTCTCGGTCCCATTCTCTTCTTCGTGTTGTGGAATGTCATCCGTCTTGCCTTCCTCTGGTACACCCAGGAGTTTGGCTATAAGGCCGGTGCTTCCATTTCCTCCGATCTTTCCGGCGGTATGCTCGGCAAGGTTACCGAGGGCGCATCCATCTTGGGTATGTTTATCATCGGTGCGTTGGTTGAGCGTTGGGTTTCCATCTCATTTACCCCGATAGTTTCTACCATCCCTCAGCAGGCGGGTGCATATATTGATTGGTCAAGCATCCCTGCAGGAGCCGACGGAATTCATAAGGCACTGAGCTTGTACGCACAGCTTGGACCAACCGGTCTTGAGCAAATGAAGGTCACAACGCTTCAGCAGAACCTTGATTCGTTGATTCCCGGTCTTGCTGCGGTTGGCCTGACGCTTCTGTGCTGCTATTTGTTAAAGAAGAAGGTTTCCCCAATAGTCATCATCCTGGCACTCTTTGCCGTTGGCGTTATTGGTCGCTTCTTTAACTTCATGTAATAAGATGCGCGTAGGATACCAACGTATTTACAGGTAGCCTGTATAAAGGTGGGTCGCACTCTATAATGAGTGCGACCCATTTTGAAAGGAAGCTATGGCACAGTCTCAAAACAGCAGCGTTGATTTGACTATAAAAGCAAGCTCGTTTCACGGTCTGACAACCTATGGGGATGTTCTCATTGGCAACAAAGCGTTTGAGTTTTATAACGAGAAAAATCCCGAGGACTATATCCAGATCCCGTGGGATGAGGTAGATCATGTAGCCGCTTCGGTTATAGGGAAGGGAAAAGCCATTTCTCGCTTTGCTCTTTTTACCAAGAAAAACGGTACGTATTCCTTTTCCACTCGTGACAACAAGGCGACTCTTCGTGCGATTCGCACCCATGTTGGAGAAGACAAGCTTCTTCAGTCTCCGAATTTCTGGTATGTGTTTAAGCACGGATTGCTGTCGCTTCCGCATGCATTGAGCCTCATACGAGATTCCCGAAAAAAGAAGTAGCATTTTATCGACAGTCTTGGTTTTCGTGTACAAAACGACAGAGCTGGGACATGTAGCTTCCCAAAACTGCTAAAATGCACCATGCATATACCCGATCGCCCGTGTTTTGGAGAGACAATCCAAGCACTTCTCGCGACATACAAGAAGAAAGAGATAGACGTGGCAACCATTAGTACGGCAGATTTTAGAAATGGCATGGGCCTTAAGATTAACGACAAGTACTACACAATCGTGGAATTTCAACACGTAAAGCCCGGTAAGGGCGGAGCGTTTGTCCGTTACAAGATTCGTGACCTTAAAAGTGGTCGTGTCATTGATCAGACCTGCAATGCCGGAACCAAATTTGAAAACGTGCAGCTCATCACCAAAGAGATGCAGTATCTCTACAATGACGGTGAGTCGTATTACTTTATGGACAACGAGACCTATGACCAGATTGCCGTTCCCGCTGATTTTATTGGCGAGAAGAGCGTTTGGTTCAAAGAGAATGATACGTGCCAGCTTCTTTACGCTGACACCGAGCTTCTTGGTGTTGAGCCTCCCATGTTCATTGAGGTTGAGATTACGGAGACCGATCCGGGCTTTAAGGGAGATACGGTGCAGGGTGGCTCAAAGCCTGCCACCGTTGAAACGGGCGCAACCCTTCAGGTTCCCATGTATTTAAATCAAGGTGAGCGCATTAAGGTTGATACGCGCGTGGGCAAGTTTGTTTCCCGCGTATAATGCACGCATGAATGTACGTCTCGCATCTATGTTGAGGAGGTCGCATGGCTGATAGTGAGCTTCGCATTGCCGGTATCGGTATTTCAAAAGAAGTGGTTTCTGCAATTGTCTCACGTGCTGCGGGAAGTGTAGCCGGAGTAGCTTCTGTAGGTGGAAACGATACCATTGCGTCAAATCTGATTAACGTCTTTACCAATAAATCCATTGCTCCAAGTCAAGCGGTTGAGTCGGTTGTGGAAAATGACGCTTTGCATATTGGGGTTCACCTTGCAGTTTTTTACGGTTACCCGTTCACGAAACTTGCCGCTGAAGTTCGCGGAGTTGTAGCAACTGCGGTGAACGAGCAGATTGGTGTCAGTATTTCTGCAGTTGATGTCTATATCGACAGTCTCGTCTTTCCCAAGGAGTAGCTTTGAGTGCAAAGTTCTTTGGCCGCACATTAGCTCGAAGCCAAGCACTGCAGCTTCTCTTTCAGGCTGAGCAGACAAACCGTACTGTAGTGGAGGTTCTCCAAGGAGAATACGTTCTCTCTGAAGGACCTCTTGATGCGTATGCAGAAAAGCTCGCCTGTGGTACCGATGGCATTCGAGATGATCTTGATATGATACTGAATGCTTATTCGCATGGGTGGAGCGTCTCTCGTATGCCCTCCGTTGACAGAAACCTGCTTCAGCTGTCTCTTTACGAGATGCTTGAGGTTTCCGAAGTCGATGTTTCGATAACTATCAACGAGGTTATCGAGCTTTCGCATGCGTATTGCGGAGATGAATCTCCTCGCTTTATTAATGGCATTTTAGGGCGTGTAGCCGCCGATATAGCAGAAGGTATAGACGTATATGAGCATTCTCGCTGTGTATGTGCGGGCGAGAAGAGCGCATCTCAAGAGAATGGCGAGTAACCATGGCAAAGCCTGATACCTCTGCATATCAAACATTTGATCAAATTACCGATCGTCTTGATGACATTGTGTCGCAAGTCCGCAACAAGGATGTTTCGCTGGAGCATTCTCTTGACCTTTTTGATGAAGCTATTGCTTTGGGGTCAAAAGCAGTAGACATGGTCGATACCACGGAGTTTACCGCTGAGGAAGAAGCACGTCTTGAAGATGCGCATAGCGATGCTCATGATGATGAGCCTACGGAGCCCGCGGTATCCGATACGCCGCAAGCGGTAGCTGATACGCCGCAAGCGGTAGCTGATACGCCGCAAGCGGTAGCTGATACACCGCAAGCGGTGTCTGAGAGCGCTGAGGCCTAAGTGGTAAAGCGCACTTCCAAGCGCCGCCTTGATGCTGAGCTCGTGCGTCAGGGCTTGTTTCCCGATACAAAGACGGCACTGCGCTCTATCCTTGCGGGTGACGTCTCCACACACGACAGACGGCTGAGCTTTGCGGGTGAGCCGGTAGAAGAGGGCATTTTTCTCCACGTCAAAGGAAAAACTCCCTATGTAAGCAGGGGAGGTCTCAAGCTCGAGAAAGCCTTAGATACCTTCCATGTTGATCCTGAAGGGCTTACCTGCCTTGATGTCGGGGCTTCTACCGGAGGATTTACCGACTGTCTGCTTCGGCGCGGTGCACGTCATGTGGTCTCTGTCGATGTGGGGTATGCCCAGTTTGATTGGTCGCTCAGAAACGATGGCCGCGTAAAACTGCTTGAGCGTACCAATATCGTAGAACTTCCGTCTTTGGGATATAGCGCTGCGTTCGATTTGGCGGTATGTGATGTTTCTTTCACTTCAATCGAGAATATCCTGGACGCAGTACTTTGTACGCTTAAGCCACAAGGAGCTTTTATTACATTGGTAAAACCTCAGTTTGAAGCCCAAAAAGCAGAGGTTGGTGAGGGAGGCATTGTACGAAGTCCGGCAGTGCGTCTGAAGACGCTTACCCATGTGGCGGAGCTCTTCTCGAAAGCTTCACTGGGGCCTCTTGCCGCTTGTGAAAGTCCGATTCACGGAGCAAAGGGAAATACCGAGTATCTGTTATATGGGAAAATAGGCAGTCTTCCAACGACGTTAGATTTAGAATCAGTGGTAAAAAAGCATACATTTGTTCGTGTATAGAGATGCGGCATTCGCTATACTTTATGGTGGTTGTTGGTTGAGATGATATGGCACAGGAGAGTGGTTCTACGTGAAAGTGCTTCTCGTCCCTAATTATTCACGCGAGGTAGCGGTAAGCAGCGCTCATATGCTGGAAGAATGGCTTTTTGACCAGGGCTGCGACGTCGTATGGGCTCATGATAAAAAACTTTTTCCCCATAAGAGAGTTGATCCTTCCGATTGCCAGTTGGTTATTTCGCTTGGCGGTGACGGAACGCTTTTACGGGCAGCTCGGATTGTGGGGTATTCAGAAATTCCAATCATCGGTATTTCTTACGGCCATTTGGGGTTTTTGACATCCGCCACACCTGATGAAATGCTTCAGACGCTCACCGATGCCTTGTCAGGAGAGCTTCATGTATCGCGGCGAGCTACGCTGGAGATAGAATCGGTTTACGAGGCGCCGGACGGCACCCAATATAGCGAGAAGAGCTTTGCTTTGAATGACTTTGCGGTTTCCCGTGGTGGAGACGGAGACATGATTGAGTTCAGCGTTTCCGTCTCGGGCAACTACATTGATACGCTCAGGGGAGACGGCTTTATTGTCAGCACCGCTACGGGCTCTACCGGCTATGCACTTGCAGCGGGAGGTCCTATTGTGACTCCTGAGTTTACGGGCATGTCGTGTGTTCCCATTGCACCGCACACCATTATGGCGCGCGCATTTTTAACGTCGTCTTCCGATGTCGTAGAGATTACCATGTCACGAGAACGTCCGGCATATTGTCACTTCTTTGCCGACGGACAAAACGTTGTTCATCCGGATGGAGCGGTGGCAATTTGCGCTACCGTAAAGCGTGGACCCGGCGATATTATTTTGCTTGACCGAAGCGCGCAAAGTTTTTATCGCTCAGTGTCCCGCGTGTTTTATGGCAAGGCAAATAACTCATGATTGACGAGCTTTTTGTTCAAAACGTTGCACTTATCGAAGAGGCCTCTCTCGTACCTGCCAAAGGCCTTACGGTACTTACCGGTGAAACCGGTGCCGGTAAAACCGCGCTGCTTTCCGCCATTAAACTTTTGATAGGCGAGCGCGGTGACGTAACTGCCATTCGGGAAGGCAGCGATGAGCTTCACGTAGAAGCACGGTTTTTTCTGTCTGATTCGGGCGAAGAAGGAACCATCGTACGTCGTCGTATGAACACGGACGGTCGTGGTCGGGTAGAAATTGACGGACATATGGCTTCGGTAGGAGAGCTTGCAGAAAAAATAGGAACAACGGTTGATCTGTGCGGACAGCACGAGCATCAACGTCTTTTGGACGTACATACGCACGTCGCTCTTCTCGATGCATGGATTGGAGCGCAGGCGTGTGAAGCGCTGGCGCACTATCGGTCTTGCTTGACGGTGGCAAAGCAGGCGCACAGTGAGCTTGAGCGTGTACGTGCGGTGAGTAGCGCGGCCACTTCAAAAATAGAAGAAGCAGCCTTTGTCGTGCGCAAGATTAGTGAGGTAGACCCCAAACAAGGGGAGTATGAAGCACTTCAAGAACAACTGCCTCGCTTGGAGCATGCAGAGGCACTTATGGAGGCCACCCATCTTGCCCATGGTGCCCTCTCTGATGACGAGGGAGCAACGGACAGGATAGCGGAGGCGCTTTCGGCGCTTCGAGGGGTCTCCTCTTTTGATACAAAGCTTGCAACGCTCGCAGAAACCCTTGAGTCTTCGCTGATTGACCTGGAGGATACCGCTTCTGAGCTCCGGTCATACACCGATACGCTTGAGTTTGACGAGCAAGCGCTTGAGCGGCTGCAGTCGCGTTTTGCTACGTTTCAGGGTCTTATGCGTACGTATGGTCCTACGATGGAAGACGTCTTTGCCCGTGCCAAAGAAGCCCAAGAGGTCATGGATGCTCTTGAGGACGGTGATGAGCGCATTGCTCAGGCAGAAGCAGCGTGCGTCGCGGCCGAGAAGAATCTTGAGGCAGCCGCCGATGCACTTGATGAGGTACGTATACATAACGCACCCAAACTTGCGGCAGAGATTACGCATCAGATGGCCTTTCTTGAAATGGGAACCGCTGAGATTACCATTGAACACAAACGTCTGAACCGTACACAATGGACCGATGCAGGGCCAAGTCAGGTGGAGTTTTTGTATAAGCCGGGCAAAGAGCTTCGCGCGCGACCCTTGCGCAAGATTGCATCCGGCGGAGAAGTTTCGCGTGTAATGCTGGCGTGTAAGGTAGTTCTTGGATTGGCGGATGGCTGCAAGACGCTTGTGTTTGATGAGGTGGACGCCGGTGTTGGAGGAACCGCTGCGGTGGCACTTGCAGAAGTGCTTGCGCGTCTTGCTCAGACCCACCAAGTAATCGTTGTCACTCATTTGGCGCAGGTAGCGGTAATGGGAGAAAAGCACTACGTGGTGCACAAGTCAAAAGACGCACTTCCAAAGACAATGCTTGGTGAAGTTTCAAGAGAGGCTCGGATAGAGGAGATTGCGCGTATGCTTTCGGGTTCGCTTTCAAAGGCTTCGTGTGCACATGCGCGTGAGATGCTTGAAGAGGCAGCGAGTGCACTTAACGCGAGGTAGCACGAGTTCTTCTTGCCTGAGTGTTTTGACGTTATGTGCAATTGATTTTCTCGCTACACTTTGCACGAGAACGCGATAGTATAGAGACCCGTAGAAGTGGTTTTGGCAGTGCCGGATGGCTTGCTTTGGGTTTACGGGAGATTATTTCATGACCAAACATATTTTTGTAACGGGTGGCGTTGTTTCTTCACTGGGAAAGGGAATTACGGCGGCTTCATTGGGTCGTTTGTTAAAGGCTCGTGGATATAAGGTCATGATGCAGAAAGCCGATCCGTATCTCAATGTTGACCCGGGTACCATGAGTCCGTTTCAGCATGGAGAAGTATTTGTAACGGAGGACGGCAAAGAAACCGATTTGGATCTTGGCCATTACGAGCGCTTTATTGACGAGAACCTCACGCGTGAGTCTAATTTCACTACGGGTTTGATTTATCAGTCGCTTATTCAGCGCGAACGCGCCGGGGATTTTTTGGGCGGTACGGTACAGGTCATTCCGCACGTGACCAATGCCATTAAAGCTCGCTTTGCACGTATTGAAGAGGTTACCGATGCCGACGTGGTTATTACCGAGCTTGGCGGCACTATCGGAGATATTGAGTCTCAGCCATTTGTGGAGGCAATTCGCCAATTCCGTAAAGAGCGCGGTATGGCTAACGTTGCCATCATCCACGTTTCATTGGTGCCCTATATCGCTGCGGCACATGAAGTAAAAACGAAGCCCACGCAGCACTCCGTTAAAGAACTGCGCTCAATGGGCATTCAACCCGACTTCATTGTGTGCCGCTCAAGTCATGCGGTTGAGTCGTCAATTCGAGAGAAAATCGCCAACTTCTGTGATGTTGATGCTGACTGCGTGTTTGAAAACAATGATCTGCCTTCAATTTATGACGTTCCCGCACATCTCAAAGAGCAGGGATTTGACCGTAAAGTTTGTGAGCGTCTTGGGCTTGATACGCGTGTTTCGGATTTGTCCGGATGGCAGGACTTTACAGCATCAATGCACACAGCAAATGCCCTTGCCACTACTACCCGAATTTACGTGGTCGGTAAATATACGCAGCTTCCTGACGCATATCTTTCCGTGATTGAGGCACTGCACCACTCGGGAATTTTCTATGGTCGCCATATGGATATCCGACTGGTTAACGGCGAGGAACTTACCGAAGAAAGCGTTGATGAAGAGCTGAAGGATGCGGATGGCATCCTTGTTCCGGGTGGTTTTGGTATCCGTGGTGTTGACGGCAAGATGGTTGCCATACGAAGGGCTCGCGAACAAAAGATTCCGTATCTCGGCATTTGTCTTGGCATGCAAACGGCGGTTATTGAGTTTGCACGCGATGTTGTCGGTCTTGAAGGTGCAAACTCGGCTGAATTTGCTCCCGAGACGGCCTACCCGGTCATTGATCTTATGCCCGATCAAGAAGACATTACCGATAAGGGTGGAACCATGCGTCTTGGCTCGTATCCCTGCAAGGTAGTGCCTGCAACCCTTGCCTTTGAAGCGTATGGAAGTGAGCTTATCTACGAGCGTCACCGTCACCGTTTTGAGTTCAATAACGCATATCGCAAGCAACTGAGTGAGGCAGGCTTGGTTATTTCCGGCGTTTCACCGGATGAGAGGCTTGTTGAGATGGTGGAGCTTCCAAAAGACGTACACCCATGGTTTGTGGCTTCACAGGCACACCCTGAGTTCAAAAGCCGTCCCACTTCACCGGCTCCGCTCTTTCGTGAGTTTGCTCGTGCGGCAATTGCCCATCATGAAGAAATTGATCGCCATGATGTCCGTCCCGTACGCTAGGTGTAAACACGTACGCTTTCAGCGAGGTTGTGCCTGGTATCTTTTATGAGAATCGCTTTTGTTGAAAAGGATCTGCCGTGGATCTTGTTCAAGCGCGCAAGGAATTTTTAGCCTACGTTGCCGTTGAGAGGGGACTCTCCCACAACACGCTCGATGCATATGAGCGTGATCTTAACGGTTATGCCGACTGGCTTTCCAGTTGCGGGATACATAACCCGTGTGCGGTAACGCAGCAGATTCTTGAGACCTATATCGCGGAGCTCAGAGAGGTAGGTCTTGCGCCAGCCTCTGTGGAGCGCCATACCGCAGCCATTCGCAATTTCCACCGCTTTTTGGTGGCCGAGCAGATCTGTGCAACGTCGCCTGCCGACGATCTTTCTCCAACGGCACGTTCGCTGCGTCTTCCGGATGTAATATCTCGCGAGAAGGCCGCAGAACTTCTCGACCAGCCGTTTGAGAGAAGTCCTCGCGGCATACGAGACAAGGCCGTACTTGAGGTGTTGTATGGATGCGGATTGCGCGTGAGTGAGGTAAGTGGGCTTGAGGTGCGCGGCGTACTTCTTGATGAAGAGCTTTTACGCGTATTTGGCAAGGGATCAAAAGAACGTGTGGTTCCTATTTTTGGCACCGCACAGGAGGCGCTTCGTGAATATCTCGAAGGAGCACGAGGGGCGTTTCTTATTCACGGGCAGTCGCCCTATGTGTTCTTAAACCGCAGGGGAGGCCGTCTTTCTCGCCAGTGGATTCATACTTCCGTTGCTGCGTACGGACGAGCCGTGGGTATTGAAAATTTACACCCCCACACCCTGCGTCATTCTTTTGCGACACATCTTTTAGAGGGTGGTGCAGATTTACGCTCGGTACAAGAGCTTCTTGGCCATGTTGATATTTCTACGACGCAACTCTATACGCATGTCGATCGCTCGCATGTGCGAGAAGTGTATCTAAGTGCTCATCCGCGAGCTCACGAGGCCTTTCGTAAAGACAGAAAAACCTCGTGAGTCTCATCGTTGACTTTTGATTTAGTGGGTATCCGAATCTGGAGTATGCGAGCTTGAGCTTGACGGAGAAGCAAATCCATTATCCCGATTTAGGATATTCATAAACTCTTCGCCCGTAATTGTTTCTTTCTTCTGCAAGTAGTGCGCAATCTCGTGGAGCTTAAAGCGATTTTCTTGCAAGGTTTTCAGCGCACTTTGATGGCACTCTTCAACAATACGGCGTACCTCTTCATCGATTTCCTCGGCAGTTTTTTGAGAGCAGGTGAGGGCAGATCCGCCGCCAAGGTATCGGCTTTGCTGCTGGGAAAGGGTAACCATGCCGAGCTTATCGGACATGCCATATTGCGTAACCATGGCACGGGCAATGCTTGTGGCACGCTCAATGTCATTGGAGGCTCCGTTGGTCATCTCACCGAAAATGAGCTCCTCGGCGGCACGTCCACCACAAAGTACCGCAATTTCATTCATGGCTTCGCTTCTGCTCATGAGGTGCTTCTCGTCATCATCAACCTGCATGGTGAAGCCCAGCGCGCCTGACGTACGCGGAACGATGGTAATCTTGGTTACCGGCGCCGATCCTTTTTGCAGGGCTCCAACGATGGCATGGCCGGTTTCGTGATATGCAACCACGTCTTTTTCGTGTTCCGTAAGAACGGCGTTCTTTTTCTTAGCGCCTGCGATAACGACGTCAACAGACTCAGTAAGGTCTTCCGTGGTAACGCGGCGACGTCCCATACGAACGGCACGCAGGGCTGCTTCGTTGATAATGTTTGCAAGGTCAGCACCGGAGGCGCCGGGTGTGGATTTTGCTACAAGCGAGAGATCCACGCCGGGCTCCATCTTGACATCGTTTGCATGCACCTTAAGGATATCCTCGCGACCGGCAAGGTCAGGAAGTTCCACGGGAATGCGCCGGTCAAAGCGGCCGGGGCGAAGCAGTGCCTGGTCCAGTGTCTCGGGACGGTTGGTTGCGGCCAAAACAACGATACCCTTGTGATTGTCAAAGCCGTCCATTTCAGAGAGGAGCTGGTTGAGCGTCTGTTCACGCTCATCGTTGGTATTCAGGGAGGCATCGCGGCGCTTACCAACGGCGTCGATCTCATCGATAAAGATGATGCAAGGTGCTTTTTCGTTTGCCTGTTTGAAGAGGTCGCGAACCTTTGCGGCGCCACGACCAACAAACATCTCAACAAACTCGGAACCTGCAATCTGGAAGAAGGGAACCCCCGCTTCACCGGCAACGGCTTTGGCAATGAGCGTTTTGCCGGTACCCGGAGGGCCTACCAAAAGCGCACCGCGCGGTGAGCGAGCGCCAATCTCGGTGTACTTATCGGGAGTCTTTAGAAAGCCAACGATTTCCTGCATGGATTCCTTGGCTTCTTCTTGTCCGGCAACGTCTTTGAAAGTGACGCCGGTGTCTTCTCCCTTAATCTCTTTGGCGTTGGAGCGTCCAAGGCCGCCACCGAATCCGCCAAACGGATTGCCGCCGCCAAAGTTCATAGAGGGGTTGTCGTCACCCATGGCACGCTTGAGTGCGCGGTTTACAAAGTATCCGGCAACAAGGAAGATGAGAAGCGGTATACCAAATTCAATCAGGATGCTCATCCATAGGTTTGCCGTGGGATCCGGGATGGTTGCGGAGAAATCAACGCCCTTGTCCTGCAGTGTTTTTACAAGATCAACGTCATGAGGGAATGCTTTGGTGGTGTAGATTTTTTCTGAATCGCCTTCGCCTTCGGTGAAACGAATGACCTTGGTGCCTTCGTTAAGGTCTACTTTTTTGACTTTACCATCTTTTACGTCACTCAAAAATTGGCTATACGATACATCTTGTACCTGTGATTTTGTTACATTTGGCAGAAGTCCCTGGTTGATTACAAGATACACTACGATGGCAAGAAGTACATAAAGCAACATCGATCTGCGTCGCCTGTTGTCGTTATCCATACACAGCCTTTCTTACTTCTGGGCTATATAAAACTTGCTATAGAGCCACTCACATATTGAGGTATGTTCTACCCAATTTTTGTGGCCTTAACCGCCAGCATGGAAGGAATGTTGAGTTCATGGATGCGGCCCTCACCGTTGGTATCTTCATAGAGATCATCGATGGAAAATCCTGCCTTGAGCGTGGCGAGAAGAACTTCGGCAACGGTATGAGAAAACTGTATACCCCAATCACCATCAATCATTTGATGAGCCACCTCTTTATCAAGAGTGGGATCAACGGGCAGTCCACGTACAATGCACTTCTCGTCATCGTCAACGATGTCATTATAGGGAGTGCTGAAACCAAAGAGGAAGGTGCCTTTGGGCTTGAGCACTCGTGCAACCTCTTCCCAAACAGATGCAACTTCGCGGATGTAGCAAATTGAAACCGGATTGAACACGAGGTCAAAAGAGGCATCTTCAAACGGAAGAGGACGTGTCATGTCAGCACGGATGGCAGTAATCTCATAATTTTCTTGAGCTGCGAAAGTTATTTCAGAATCAATTTGGGCTTGTGAATAATCAAGTACGGTACAGCGCGCGCCGGCTGCGGTAAGAATGGGCATCTGCTGTGCGCCACCTGAAGCAAGGCCAAGTACTCGGGTATTTTTAAGGTTTCCAAACCATGAGTGAGGCACTGGTTTTGTAGGCGTAAGCACAATATTCCAGTTTCCCGTAAGTGCTTGTTGATACGTCTCATGTGATATGGACCGCGACCATTCCCAACCTTCGGCTGCCCAACGGTCAACGGTTTCTGCGTTGAGGTCCTGATAACGTTTTGAAAGAATGTCTGCAGTATCGGTCATACTTCTCCAAATCAACGAAAACAAATGGCAAAAATATACCATCTTTGCCGTTTTGAAGATATCTGACAGCCGTTTTAAACGGTCCGTTCTCTTTCCGTCAATTTCGGCAAGGGTAAACGGGCAAATTGAGGGGTGGTATTGCTTGTGAGGCGTGCTACTATGGTGCACATCGGCTGTGAAGAGGAGAGTAGCCCGGGCAGCGCAAACTACAGAGAGTGGGAAAGCTGAGAGCCCGCGTTTGCGTCCGTGTGAAAATCACCTTGGAGCTGCAGTTCAAAAGCGTGGCGAGAAGATCTTCTCGCCCAAGCGTAAGTAGATGCTGCCGGATATGGTCGCCGTAACAGACCAACCGAGTATGCGATCATTCGCCGCTGGGTGGTTACAAGCGAAGTGTAGACGTAAGCGCTTCGTCCCAGCAACAGGGGACGGGCGCTTTTTTGTGCCCAGAAAGGTTGTTTTGGATGGCAAACGAGTATAAGAAGACCACAAACTTGCCACGCACGGGGTTTCCCATGCGTGCGTCGCTGGCGCAAAATGAGCCCAGGCGTTTGGCTTTGTGGAACCAAAATGCCCTCTATGAGCTGCTTATGAAGAAGAACGAGGGTCACGAGAAGTTCGTGCTTCACGATGGCCCTCCCTATGCCAATGGCCCCATTCATCTGGGCCATGCACAGAACAAGATTTCCAAAGACATCATCAA
>ERZ773003.206-NODE-206-length-46781-cov-4.595728_pt1 | contig 46781 bp, 43 predicted proteins | sample MGYA00580668_ERZ773003 | MGnify/ENA primary metagenome ERZ773003 (study PRJEB29015, sample SAMEA2738002) | human oral metagenome | biome: human oral; feature: human-associated habitat; material: dental | place: China | collected 2126 ...
CGGTCTTTTAATATTTTTTTCTCTAGCATTTTTTATACCTGTTTGTTATAATTACATGAACATATTTATTTTTGGCTTACAGCTTCTCTTCTTTAAAGGGCTGTAAGCTCTTTTTATTGCTATAAAGTAATATATCCGGATAACTCACTATCATTTCCTTGCCTGTCCTTATTACTTTAAGCTTGACCAGGTTGGGATACAGTTTAATAACTTCCACTCTGTCTGTTTTCTTTTTAGGTTTTGAACTGTCTGTAAAATCTTCAGAACAAAAAGACTCATAAGTATAGTTAAACCTGTCACCAAGCTTTACTGTTGCTTTAAGTTCTTTTATTCCTATGCCATGATATCTGATGTTCCCTGAATATTTAGCCACTGCCATCTACATCACCTCTCTGTAATGACCGCTTTCTTTCATGAAGTCCGGTACATTAAGATTTACCTCTTCTTTTTCTTCTTTTACCTCATTTTCAAATATTAAAGAAACCACACTATAAGCATCAACTCTGTTATAAGAAATATGAACCAGTGTACTATCACCTACTTTTATATGGTCTAAAAGTTCTTTTAACTCCATATCTGCATGTCCTCCTTAAGTATCTTTTCCAATGCTTCAACTACTTCTTGATAAGTATGCACAAGCTCAGATCCTGCAAAATGCTCATCTTTTTCACAGTCATAATAACAACTGTATGATTTAGTTGGTTTGTCTTTTTGCCATTGTCCTTGGCATACTTCAATATCCATTGTTTTTATATGAGCATATAATCTGAAATCCACCTCTCTTTTGCCAACGACATTGATTTGCAAACATAATTCCACTAGCCTTTTTATCTTCATTGCTTCCTGACTTGTCATACCTTTCTCCTAGAAAATACTTGCTTTTTTCTTACCTGCTTAATCTCATTTCCTTTTGTCTGAACTTTTCAAGTTCAAATGTATCAAATACTAAAGGACTATTTATTTTACCCGGATTTATCTTGTGAGCTACTTTCTGTCCCGGTGTCCTGAATACTCTTTCCAAATATCTTTCCGAAAAGCCGATAGCAATCAGCTCGGACTTTCTCATTAACGGTTTAGGATAATCCATTTACTCCCCCTTATTATCAATAATAAATGCAAAGGTCATCATCAAGATGACTGCCACAATACTACCAACTGCTGCCATTACTCCTCATCCTCCTCTTCATCATAGAAGTCCCACTTTGTTAGCAATCCTGCATGAAGCATGGCAAGGTGTAAGGGGTTGTCCCAGTGGAAACCATACCTGTAGACTTCATTTCTGTCTACTTGGTTTACTTCAGTTTCTGCCAGTTCTTCTCCGTTCTTGTAAAGAGTCTTTGTGAAACGGCTTCCGAAATCGCCGCAGCTCATATCGTCATACACAAACTCGTACTCTTCTCCTTGCCACTCAAATGTGGTTTTCTTAAGTGGCTGTGAATATCCACCACCATTACTTGAATTATTTAAGTCAAAAAACTCGTTTTGTTCTGCTGCTGTTTTACTTAAAATTTTTATTTCACTCATTTTTTAGTTCTCCTTTTCTATATCGCCGTACTTAGCACATCCATGTCTTTTAGTGTTGCGTAATATGTAAGCATTTCTGACAGCTTGTCTTTAGGGATAAGGAAATGCTTAAAATAACTGCCCTTTTCTGTTATATATATGCATCCAAGTTCCCCCATTATTGCGGTAGGGATAAATAGTATATAAGGATTTTTCAGTTCCTTACCCTTGCTACTTTCCAAAAATGCCACTATTATATCCGCTTTTGAATTTCTAACATTCCAGTATTCCTTATCACCCTTTGTAAGAATTGAGCTGTACTTTATGTCAATGGTTAATCCGTTATACACAAAGTCATATGCCGGATTGTTCATTCTAAAGTTTGCATTTATATCTACAGCTCTTGGAACAAGTTCTTGAAATAGTTTTTCCGCTCCTATACCCTTTTGCATACTCTTTGAAGCAAACTGTATATGGTCCTTCTTATTTATCAGACCTCTTTTCAAAAAGTGCATAAACAAGATATATGCAGGGATTTTGCTTGCCATAACAGTCTTTTGAAAGTCATGATTAAGCTTATAAATCTTCTCTGCTTCGTCTATGGTCATTAAGCTTTTACCTCCTTACAGATTAGCCACTTTGTAAAATCCTCTCCAACCATTATCAAGACTTTGTTTTACTATCGCTATTTGTTCATTTTCATCACTTGATAACCTACCCAAAAGCCTAAGGCTGTGATGCATATACTTATAAGGATTTTTTGTATAGTACTCAATGAGTACCGTCCTCAGTCCTTCATTCGCTGTGTATTTGTTGATTGTTTCTGCTAAATTCATTTTCTTCTCCTTCTTAATCTTAATTATTTACATTCTTATTAATAAATCCTGTATCTTGGTGTGTAGTAACATATATAATTACATTAAGCTCCGTTTCATCCATAGCGGAGCTTTTTAGTGTAAAATCCTTCACATTTTTAAGTTCCATTCCATCTAAATACAATGTATCGTTTTTAATTATAAGATTTTGTAATTTCAATCTTTTTTCTTCCATACTTCACCTTATAGCCATATCAAACGACTGCAAATTTCATTTTTAAATTCATTAATTACATACTTAATTTCTTCTTCTTTTGTTTCAAAGTGCTCATCTACAATTACAATGTATTTCACCCCTTTTATAGTCAAATAGTAATGTTCTGAAAACACCATTGCATCTCCATAAAATTTCTCAAAAAGTTTTGATGTCATATTTTCTTTTATATAATCATTAACTCTTTCTTCTTTTGTTCTTAAATCCATCATATTCTTCCTCCTTTACGCCCTGTCCTCGTTCTGTTTCTCTTATTCACTTAACATTATCGGTATCAAATTTTATTTGATTTATTGGGTAAAAAAATATTATCTATTGGGATACCATATAAGTTTGATAATTCTCTAATTTGAGAAATTTTTGGTTCTGTATTACCTTTTTCCCAATTAACAATAGTCTGTTTACCTACTTTCATATGCTTTGCTACTTCACATTGAGTTAATCCGGCATTTACTCTTGCTGCCGATAGTTTTATCTGTAATATATTAATCACCTCTTTCTTTTCCAAGCTTGATTGTATTGTAAATCAAATTTAATTTGATGTCAATACTGAAATCAAAAAAAAATTGATTTTTAGATTGACTATTTTGTATTTTTAGTATATTCTAGCGAATAAAGGAGGTTTTTGTTTATGACAGATGAAGAACAAAAAGAGGTTTTCTCCAAAAACTTATCACATTATATAAGTATATTTGAAAAAACCCAAAAAGAAGTAGCTGATGCCATATCGGTATCACCTCAAACATTCAACACATGGACTCAAGGCATAGCATTGCCCAGAATGGGAAAAATACAATCACTTGCAAATTACTTTAATATTAATAAATCTGATTTGTTGGATAAACATGATTTTGATTTATCATTTTCCAATATACCAAACATCTATCCAATAGAGCTTAAACGCTTTCCTCTTTTAGGCGAAATAGCCTGTGGAGAACCTCGATTTGCTAATGAGGACAGGGAAAGCTATGTTGAAGCATCTACTGATATACGAGCTGACTTTTGTCTTAAAGCTAGAGGGGACAGCATGATAAACGCTCGTATTAATGATGGAGATATAGTATTTATAAGAGAACAACCAAGCGTATACAATGGAGAAATTGCAGCCGTTGTTATAGATGATGAAGCTACTCTTAAAAGAGTATTCTATTACCCTGAAAAGGATTTATTCATACTTAAGGCTGAAAATCCAAAGTATGATGACTTGATATACTCAAAATCTGAACTTGATAATATAAGAATACTTGGCAAGGCAATAGCCTTCCAAAGCGATGTAGTATAATCAATTTTAATAGGAGAAAATACAAATGGATTTTATGGATAAAAACATACCGGTATTTGCATTTAAAATACCTACTTTAAATCTAAAACAAGATTTCTTTTATGCCATGAGTACATTGTATAATGGTATTTGTAATTCTCCGCATGACACTATAATATTTGACTTTAAAGAATGTAAATTTATCAATCCTGTATTTATAAGCTATCTTGGTGGATTAAAAGTGTATTTTGGTTCCAAAGGTAAGACAATTATTTTTTATACTCCTAATGAAAATAAGGCAATAAATGGCTTTCTGATATCTTCAGGGATAAGAGGATATTTTGATAATAATTTTAGTAATGATTATGCCTCATCTAATGCTATTCCATTCAAAAGAATAGATATGTTAGATGAAAGTGCAATATTAGATTATATCGGTAACATAACTAATCTTGCACCTATAGACCTCAGCAAAAGAGCTAAACAACAAATTTTTCAGAATATATATGAGATTTTTAATAATGCAATAGAACACTCTGAACATACAGAAGGCGTTTTTTCTTCAGGATATTGGTTGCCTAATAAAAAAGAATTAGTCTTTTCAATATATGATACAGGTATCGGTATATCACAAAAAATAAGGAATTTATACCCTATGATGTCTTCTTTTGAAGCATTTAATTGGGCAATGCAATCAGGTAATTCAACCCAGCAATTGGATTTAGGTGTTCCTAGAGGGTTAGGATTGCACACTCTTAAGCAATTTATATTCCTTAACAAAGGTGCTTTGCATATATACAGTAATGATATATACTATACATATCCTAATATAGTGCATGCAGGTGTTCTACCGTTTAGCACAGTAGGAACACTTGTGGCAATAAAAATAAATGCAGATTATGAGCATTTATATAAAATGAAAGGAGAATAACCATGGCTAATATACTATTATCAGATATTACTAATGAAGCTGCTTCAAGAACTTCAGGTATTAAACTAAAAGAAGTATTGCTTGATAAAGTAGAGAAAGAAAATGAAATTATTGTAGATTTCAATGGTATAGAAAGGTATGCCTCACCTTTCTTTAATAACAGTTTTGCTGCATTATATATAGCACTTGAACCGGCACAGAGCAAAAAAATCAAAGTAATGAATATCAGTGATGTGGGTAGATTGATCTTTGATACATCCATAAATAATGCTAAATTTTTACTGAGTAATCCCGATTACAAAGAAAAAATCGATCTTATAACAGGACAAACTCCCAAGGATGTATAAGCACTATGATAAAAGATATCCGAACATTTAAACCCATTGATAACAGCAAGGAATTTTTTATTGATACTAATGTACTATACTGGTACTCATATTCTAAGTATGATTTTTTTAATACATCAACTAAGAAGCAGGCTCAACCATATTTAGACTTCCTTGAAATGTTAATATACAATAAGCACCCCATTTTTACATCTATATACAACTTATCAGAATTGTTGCATATAATTGAAAAACATGAGTTTTCTATTTATCAAGAAACTAACAAAGAATTAAAACTAAGTATAAAAGATTTCAGAAGGCTAACTTCAAGGAAATATGTAAAAAATGAACTACTTACGGCATTAGCTAATACCAAGAATTTATGTACCATATTAAATTATTCTTTTTCGTTATCTGAATTAGAAGAATTTATAGATACTTCTGACAAACATAGATGTGATAACTACGACTTTATTATTATTAAAAACTGTATAGAAAAAGAGAAAATAAACATTATTTCAGACGATAGCGATTTTTCTACTTTAGATAAAATAAACCTTTATACAGCAAATGAAAATATTTTGGATATTAAATAAATAAAAAACACCCCTGCACTGTTGGCGCAATGCAAGGGTAAAAGTTAAGTCCTATGGTATAATAGAAGCCTAACCAGTAAGCTATATTATACCACAGGCAACACCTTGTTCACACTCTGAACTGGTGTTCTTTTTATACTCAAAATTTAAGGAGGATATAATATGGCTACTAAATATTCCAAAGGAAAAGATGGATATTTCAGAGCAAAGATATGGGATGGTTCTTATAACAAAGACGGTTCAAAGCATAGGATCAATGTTACATCTAAAAAATCAAGTTCTGATTTAGAGAAAAAAGTAAATGCTCTCAAGAATAAAATAGCTAAAAAAGAATATATAACTTCAAACAATATAACCTTGTATGAGTATGCTGTAGAATGGCTTAATACTTACAAGATTAACAGAGCTAAAAATACTTATGCCATGTATAAAAATATTATAGATAAACATATAATTGATATAGGATATGTGCCTATACAGCAATTAACCCATAATCAATTACAAAAACTAATCAATGAAAAAGCAGATAAACCAAGAACCTGCCAGCAATTACTTCTTACCCTAAGACAAGTACTTAAGTCTGCTGCCAAAGCTCAAATTATCCCTATAAATGTAGCTTATGAATTATTTGACGACTTAGGACTACCTGTATATAAGGCTAAAGAGAAAAGACCGCTTACAGAGCTTGAAATTAAAGCTATAAAGACTGCTGCTTTTACAGATAAAGAAAGATGCTTTATATATCTTCTATATGGCTGTGGTCTTAGACGAGGAGAAGCTTTAGCTTTGACTATATTTGATATATCAATAGAAAGGGCAGAGATAAATATAAATAAGTCTTTGGCTTTTGAAGACAATAAACCATATGTAAAAACAACAAAAACCGCAAGAGGTGAAAGAACGGTCCCTATGCCTGCTTATTTACTCGACTTTATGAAAATCTATATAAAACAAGCAGACAATTATCTGATCACTAAAACTGATAACTCTGAAATGACTTTATCAAGCTTTAATAATATGTGGGAGCAAATTGTTAAAAAAATGAATATTGCAGTCGGAGGTAATGATACTGTTAAATTAATACATAATCTTACACCACATATCTTCAGACATAATTATTGTACAAGGCTTTGTTATCAGGTACCGGCTATATCAACCAAGATGATAGCAAGACTACTTGGTGATACAGAAAGAATGGTATCAGATGTATACAGCCACATTTTAGAGGAAAAAGAACAGGTAAATGACTCCATAGAAAAGGCTGTATTGCTTTGATTTTTACCATTTTTTCTTAGACATTTTTTAGACATCTACTTTAAAATCGGGTATTTTTAGACCTGTTTTAGACACCTACAAGCAATTACATAGTCATACTTGTACTTACTCCTCAATCCATACAAAACGGCTTAAACAGGCACTTTCTCTCCTATTTAAGCCGTTTTCTTTAAGTCGGAATGACAGGACTTGAACCTGCGACCCCTTGACCCCCAGTCAAGTACGCTACCAATCTGCGCTACATCCCGATATTTATATCATCCGTAAACAGTAAACTACCGTTTAAGTATTTACGGATGATTAAGTTTTAAGTTTATTCCTCAGGCTTTACTTCTTCTGCAACTGCTTCTTCACTCGGAGCCTCTTCGTTCTTAACTTCCTGCTCCTTTGCAGCTTCCTCAAGCTTAAGTGCCTTTACACTTAAAGATATCTTCTTATCTTCTTCGTTAAAGTCCACTATCTTAGCTTCAACCTTATCACCTACCTTAAGTACATCTGAAGGTTTATCTACATGCTCTACAGCTATCTGTGATACATGTAAAAGTGCATCCACACCAACCTCAAGCTCTACGAAAGCACCGAAATCGGTCATTCTTGCAACCGTACCTGATACCACATTGCCTATAGCATACTTCACGCCCGCATCAAGCCATGGATTCTTATCCGGGAACTTAAGACTTAAAGCTATCTTATCTCCTGATACATCCTTAATAAATGCCTCTACCTTATCTCCGCTCTTGAACACCTTCTTAGGATTTTCCGTTCTTCCCCAACTCATCTCTGAAATATGGAGAAGTCCGTCAGCTCCGCCAAGGTCTATAAAAGCTCCGAAGTCGGTAACATTCTTAACTGTACCTTCTATAACATCTCCAAGCCTGATCCTTGCAAAAAGCTCCTTTTGAAGCTCCTGCTTCTTAGCAACTAAAAGCTGCTTTCTGTCTCCTATTACTCTTCTTCTCTTAGGATTAAACTCTATAATAACAAATTCTATCTCTTCGTCTTTATACTTTTGGAGATTCTTCTCGTATGAGTCGGATACCAGACTTGCAGGTATGAAAACTCTGCTCTCTTCTACAGCAACACTAAGTCCGCCGTCAAGAACAGCTACAACCTTAGCCTTAAGCACTTCTTTATTATTAAAGGCTTCCTCAAGTCTTTTGTTACTTCTGTCTTGAGCAAGTCTTCTGTATGAAAGTGCTACCTGACCTTCACCGTCATTAACTTTGAGAACCTTTGCTTCCATCTCATCACCGACTTTGACTACTGTACGCAAATCTAGGTTTGAATCCTGACTATACTCATCTCTTGTAATAATACCGTCTGACTTGTATCCTACATTAAGTACTATAGAGTCTTCCTTGACATCTATAACCTTACCTGTAACCAGTTCCCCTGTATGAATAGTTTTCAATGTTCCTTCTAACATTTGTTCAAAACTTAGATCTGACATTATTTTGAACCTCCTCAATTATATGTTTTGGCGTTGATGCTCCTGCTGTAATACCTATACTTTGTCCTTTCGGCAACTCCTCAGTATCCAAATCTTTTGCTGTCTGTATAAAAATAGTCTTTTTGCATATATTTTCACATATATCAACCAATTTGGTTGTATTCGAACTATTCTTATCTCCTATAACTATCATTGTATCAACTTCAGCCGCAATCTTTCCTGCCTCGGTTTGTCTTTCCTGTGTTGCACTACAAATTGTATTAAAGCAAGTAATATCATACTCTAAAACCTTAATTTTATCAACAAGTTCTTGAAATTTCTTATGATTATAAGTAGTTTGTGCTACTATGTATAATTTTACATCCTTTTTTATACCTAAAGCTGTGAAATCTTCATAATTTTCTATTACCACAGTAGAGTCATCTCCCCAACCTTTTATACCTTGAACCTCAGGATGGGCAGGATTTCCCACTATTATTACCTTATTTCCCTTTTCACATTCGGCTGCAACTATCCTGTGTATCTTTCTTACATAGGGGCAGGTGGCATCTACGATTTCAAATCCGGTCTCTTCACAGCTTTTGTATACTTCTTTTCCTACGCCATGCGACCTTATCACCAAAGTCCCCTGCTCGGCAGTCTTTAACTCCTCACTGTCTTTTATTACATCCACTCCCTTGGATTTTAAATCCTTTATCACTTCGTCATTATGTATAATGGGTCCGTAGGTATATACTTTTCCCTTATTTCTTTCAACCTCATCATAGACCTTTTGCACAGCTCTTTCCACTCCGAAACAAAAGCCTGCACTTTTGGCTAATCTAACATCTTTCATTCAATATCCTCTTTACATAAAAAAGAATTTCTTCAAGCGTCTTATTCAGATCCTTGTCTGATGAATCCACTACATAGGAATCAGGAGACTGTCTTAGAGGAGATAGCTCTCTGTTCATATCTCTTTCATCTCTTTTGATTATATCCTGTTCTATTTCAGAAATATCTGCATTTATCCCTTTCAGGGTTAATTCTTTACATCTTCTAAGCGCCCTTGTATGCGGCTTTGCCGTAAGATATATTTTAACATCGGCATTCGGTAAAACTGTGGTAGCTATGTCTCTTCCGTCCATAACTACATTGTGTTTGTCTGCTATGCTCCTTTGAAGTTTAACTAGCCTTTCTCTGACATTTGCATATACACTTATCACGCTTGCCAAATTACCTATAGCCTCCTGCCTTATACAGTCGGACACATCCTTACCGTTAAGATAAATTTTTTGTATACCGTCCTCATGCTTTATGCTTATATCTATATCATCTATATATTTTTCAAGCTTCGCTTCTATATCTTCATTGCCCTCTACTTTGCTGATATACAAAGCCATGGCTCTGTACATTGCTCCGGTGTCTATATACAAAAAGCCAAGTTTTTCGCTAAGCAACTTTGCTATTGTAGACTTCCCCGAACCTGACGGACCGTCTATAGCTATACTTTTATACATACTCTAAATTACCTCCTGCCGCATAACCTGTAGACCAAGCCACCTGTAGGTTGTAACCTCCGGTCAATGCATCCAGATCAAGTACCTCACCTGCAAAATATAAAGATTTGATAAGCTTTGACTCCATGGTTTTGGGATTTATCAAAGACACATCCACTCCTCCTTTGGTTATAATAGCCTCTTCAAATCCCCTTACACCGTTTATAGTATAGCTTAAATTCTTAAGCGAATAAAGTAGCTTCAGTCTTTCTTTCTTAGTTATATTGCAAATCTTAATATCTTCTTTCAAATCAGCCTGTCTTAATACTTCCGGAATTAATTTTACAGGTAGTAAATCCGGTAAAACATTTTTTAATTGCTTATTTTTTGCACTGTCAAAATCTCTTAAAAGTCTTGCATCCAGTTTTTCATTATCAAGAGCCGGTTTTAGGTCTATTACAAGTTTAAGTTTTTTATTTTTATCAATTAATTCTACAACGGTGTATGAACTTGCAGATATCAAGGTTGGACCGCTTACACCGAAATGTGTAAACAGCATTTCCCCAAAATCCGTATATATACTTTTATCTTCATCATATATGCTTACAGCGACATTTTTAAGTGAAAGTCCCTGTAATTGCTTGATTTTTTCCTGCTCTTCTAAAGTAAACGGTACCAAGCTCGGATATAATTTAGTAACTTTATGCCCCGTAGCTTTTGCAAATTTATAACCGTCACCGGTAGACCCCGTACCCTGATAGGATTTTCCTCCTGTGGCTACTATTACGGCATCTGCATATATATTTTTACTTCCAAGTCTAATTCCCTTGCATATTGAATCCTCTATTATCAAGGACTTTACTTCTGTAGACAGATTAACTTCCACAGACAGGTCTGACAGTATTTTTTCAAATGTTTTGATTACATCTGATGACTTATCCGACAGGGGAAATACTCTCTCTCCTCTTTCAACCTTTGTTAGGCAGCCTGCATTTTCCAGCATTTCAACTATGTCCCTATTGTCAAATTGTTTGAATGCGCTATATAAGAACTTGGAATTGCTTACTACATTTTCCATAATTGTCTTTATATCTGAGGCATTGGTTATGTTACAGCGCCCCTTGCCTGTAATATAAAGCTTTCTTCCTATGCGGTTATTCTTCTCATAAATGCTTACTGTATGTCCGTTAAGTGCAGCAGAAACAGCCGCCATTATACCGGCGGCTCCTGCACCTATAATTATTACCTTACTCATTCTCTACCTATAGTTCTACACTAACAAAGATATCGTAGATTGCTTTTATAGCATCCTCAAAATCACAATCATTGATACCTACTATAACATTATACTCGGATGAGCCTTGGTCTATCATCTTTACATTTATCCTTGCATGTGCCAAGGCTGCAAATATTCTGGCTGCCGTACCTCTTTTTGCCCTCATGTCTCTTCCGACTACCGCAACTAAGGCAAGTCCGGTCTCTATATCTACAGAATCCGGCTTTACAGCCCTATGTATACCTGCAACTACATTTTGCTCATTTTTTTCAAACTCATCCTGATGAACCAAAACAGACATTGTATCTATTCCTGAGGGCATATGCTCTATGGACATATTGTTTTTTTCGAACACCTCTAAAACTTTTTTACAAAATCCGACTTCCGAATTCATCATAGTTTTATCGACATTGACTGAACAAAACCCTTTTTTACCCGCAATACCGGTTATAGTGTACTTGGAGCGTTTGCAGGTACTTTCCACTATCATGGTACCCCTATCCTCAGGTCTGTTGGTATTTTTAATATTTATAGGTATTCCGCCCTTTCTTACAGGGAATATGGCTTCTTCATGCAAAACGCTTGCTCCCATATATGAAAGCTCTCTTAACTCTCTGTAAGTAATTGTATCTATTACCTCCGGCTGTCTTATAATTCTAGGGTCGGTTACTAAAAATCCCGATACATCCGTCCAGTTTTCATACATATCTGCTCTTGCCGCCCTTGAGACTATAGAGCCGGTAATATCTGAACCTCCTCTTGAAAATGTTCTGATATTTCCGCTGTGATCGGCACCGTAAAATCCGGGGATTACAGCATGCTCAAGTCCTTCCAAAGTTTTTGACAGTACCCTGTCGGTGTACTCGGAATCGAAAGTGCCGTCTTCATTAAAAAATATGACTTTTGCGGCATCTATAAACGGAAAATCCATGTATCTTGACATAATGATACCGTTTAAGTACTCGCCTCTGGAAGCCGCATACTCTCTTCCGGCTTTTTTTATAAACAGGTCTTCTATAGTATCAAATTCTTCATCTAAACTAAGGTCGAGTTCCAAGCCCTTTATAATATCTTTGTATCTATTTTTTATTTTTTCCATTATAGGCTTGTACTCTAAGCCGGCAGCAGCCTGCTCATATGCAGAATACAGCAAATCCGTTACCTTATCATCATCATCATTTCTTTTACCCGGAGCTGAGGGAACTATGAAACGCCTGTCATTATCAGCGCGTATTATATCCGCAACTTTCTTAAATTGTTCTGCACTTGCAAGAGAACTTCCACCAAATTTTGCTACTATATTCATCCTTTTTATAAAGTTTTATAACAAAAACTATTCCTTTCAAAATTATTTATAAATTTTTTTCACTCTGCATAAGCCTCGCCTGCTTCGTGCTACGCACTCTCGCAGGCACAACAGGTATTCGGATTTCGTGCTTCGCACTTCTTCCTCATACCTGTTGCCTTATGTTATGTAAAAGCAACTATACATACAAGTGTGTATAGTTGCTTTTACATGCATAAGAGCTTATGCAGTAAAGTATTCCACGCCTGATTCGAAGATTTTCATATCTTGTTTACCGTATATGTTTATGGATACTCCTCTACCTATTCTTTCTGAGTGTAGCATCTTTCCGAATACCTTTCCATCCGGACTGCTCATTCCTTCTACTGCCATGTATGAGCCGTTGAAGTTATAATTATCTCCTATATTGGGGCTTAAGTCAAGGTCTGCGTACATTGTGGCAATTTGTCCGTTTGCTATGAACTTTTCTATATCCTTAGACTGTGCAACAAATCTGCCTTCTCCATGTGAAGCCGGATTGGCGTATACTCCTCCAAGTTCAGCCTTTCTAAGCCATGGTGAAAGATTACTCATTACCTTGATGTATCCCATGGTTGATATATGTCTTCCTATACTGTTCATGGTCAGTGTAGGTGAGTGCTCATCCTGATCCTTTATAATTCCGTCCGTTACAAGTCCGAGTTTTATAAGTGTCTGGAATCCGTTACATATTCCTAAAACAAGTCCGTCTCTATCTTTAAGCAACTTTTCAACTTCTCTTTTTATAAGCTCATTTCTAAATACTGTAGCAAAAAACTTTGCTGAGCCGTCCGGTTCATCTCCGGCTGAAAATCCTCCCGGAAGCATAAGTATGTTGGACTTTGATATAGCCTCCGCCAGTTCTTTTACGGACTCTCTTACATCCTCAGGACTGTTATTTCTAAATACCATAGAGCTTACGCTTGCTCCTGCTCTTACAAAGGCTCTTTTAGAGTCATATTCACAGTTTGTTCCGGGCATTACAGGTATTATTACCTGCGGCTTTACGCACTTTTTATCACAGATATGCACGGTAGGAGCCTCAAAGAGCTTAACTTCTATCTTTTTATCGGCAAGTTCCTTTGCACTGCTTGGGAATACAGGCTCTAAGGTCTCCTGCCATGCGGCAATAGCCTCCTCCAAATCTATTTTAGTATCGGCATACTCTATAAAGCCTTCTTCATTGACCTCTCCTATAACAGTATAACTGCAACTTAGATTGCCAAGTTCCCCGTCTTTGACTTCCGCTATTAAACTTCCTAATCTCGGAGCAAAAAGCTCTCTTTCATCCAAGTTATGTTCAAGTCTTACACCAAGTTTATTGCCAAATGCCATATAGGAAACTGCCTGTGCTATACCGAATCTGTTGAGTGCGTAGGCTGATATGATTCTTTTATTTTTTATATCTTCATGCACTTTTGCATAGGTCTTTTTTACATCGGCATAGTCCGGCATATCATACTTATCCTTGGCTATGTCTATAAGTATTAATTTTGAACCTTTGTTTTTAAGTTCAGGACTTATAATATCATCTACACTGCCGGTTGCTACCGCAAATGATACCAGTGTAGGCACTACATCCAAGTCATTAAAACTTCCGGACATGGAGTCTTTACCGCCTATTGCGGCAAGAGAAAGTCCTTTTTGCGCGGAATATGCTCCAAGCAAAGCTGCAAAAGGTTCACCCCATCTCTTAGCCTCCGTACCAAGTTTTTTAAAGTATTCTTGGAAACTGAGGTATATCTTACTGTAATCTCCTCCTGCTGCCACTACTTTTGCGACAGAATCAAGCACAGCATAGGCTGCTGAGTGATAAGGGCTCCACTGAGCCATATAAGGATCAAAACCGTAACTCATAATAGTAACAAAGTCCGAATCCTTATCAACTAAAGGCAGCTTTGCAACCATGCTTTGAGTTTCACTTAGCATATATTTTCCGCCGTAAGGCATATATACACTCTTTCCTCCCACTGTAGAGTCAAACATCTCTACCAAGCCCTTTTGGGAGGATGAGTTAAGGTCTTTAAGCATCTCAAGCCATGTTTTTTTGATATCGGAAACTTCAGGTTTTGCAAAGATATTACTGTCCTTGTCAGGCATACACACACAAACATCAGCCTCCTGTCTTGCACCGTTGGTATCAAGAAAGGCTCTGCTGATATCTACTATATTCTTGCCCCTCCAGCTCATAACAAGCCTTTTTTCGCTTTCAACCTTAGCAACCTCAACCGCTTCGAGGTTTTCCTCCTTAGCATAGGCTAAAAATTTTTCTACATTCTCAGGTGATATTACAACCGCCATTCTTTCCTGTGATTCCGATATGGCTATCTCTGTTCCGTCAAGTCCGGCATACTTTTTAGGCACCTTATCAAGGTCTATACTAAGTCCCTCTGCCAGCTCGCCTATAGCTACGGATACTCCACCCGCACCAAAATCATTACATTTTTTTATAAGTAAACTTACTTCTTTTCTTCTAAATAATCTTTGTATCTTTCTTTCTGTAGGTGCATTGCCCTTTTGTACTTCTGCACCGCATTCCGACATAGATTCACCCGTATGTGCCTTGGATGATCCTGTGGCACCTCCGCAACCGTCTCTTCCGGTTCTTCCGCCAAGCAGTATTATACTGTCTCCCACAGACGGACTGCACTTGATTACATTTTCCTTTTTATTAGCCGCTATTACAGCTCCTATTTCCATCCTTTTAGCCACATAAGATGGATGGTATATTTCCTTCACATAACCTGTGGCAAGACCTATCTGATTTCCGTAAGAAGAATATCCTGAGGCTGCCGTAGTAACTATCTTTCTTTGAGGAAGCTTACCCTTTAGGGTTTCTTCTATCGGCTTTCTTGGGTCTGCCGCACCGGTGATTCTCATTCCTTGGTATACATAGGTTCTTCCCGAAAGCGGATCTCTTATAGCTCCTCCAAGGCAGGTAGCAGCCCCTCCAAAAGGCTCTATCTCCGTAGGGTGATTATGTGTTTCATTTTTAAAATTAATAAGCCATTCTTCCTTTACACCGTCTACATAGGCAGGTACTACTATGGAACAGGCATTGATTTCTTCGGACTCTTCAAGCTCCTTAAGAAGTCCTTCTTTTTTAAGCTTTCTCATAGCCATAAGTGCAAGATCCATTAAAGATACCGCTCTTTCCTCAGGCTTTTCAAAAACTTCTTCACGATCTTTTAAGTATTCTTTATAACTTTCTTTTATTGCATCAGCATAAAAACCGTCTTCGAATTCTATTTGTTTTAATTCAGTCAAAAAGGTAGTATGCCTACAGTGATCCGACCAATAAGTATCCAGTACTCTTATCTCCGTAATACTTGGATCTCTCTTTTCTTCTTTTTCAAAATATTCCCTTATATACAAAAAATCCGCATAGCTCATGGCAAGACTTAAGCTTTTATATAAACTTTTAAAATCATCAAGACTCATAGTATAAAAGTCTTTAAGATACTCAACATCTGCCGGAGTTTCAAACTCGGCAAATAAATTATCGGGCTTTTCTTCCCCTGCAATCCTTGAGTCTACCGGATTGACACAGTATGACTTTATCTGCTCAAATTCATCATCGCTTATATGTCCGCTTACTATATATGTTGTGGCATTTTTTACCAAAACTTCCACATCACTTTCAAGCAGTTTTATACATTGTACTGCTGAGTCAGCCCTTTGATCGAACTGCCCCGGCATATACTCCACGGTAAAGACTCTGTCTTCTTTTGCAAGTTCTATTTTCTCTTCATAATAATTATCTACAGGAGGTTCCGAAAACACATTGACTAAAGCTTTTTTATATATCTCATCCGATATATTCTCCATATCATAACGAATAAGTATTCTAATACTCTCTATACCGCCTATACCCAAATATGTTTTCAGTTCATCTTTAAGTTCTTTTGCTTTAACCGCATAATCTTGCCTTTTTTCCACATAAATACGTCTGACGCTCATTTTGACCTCCACTGCTGTTTAAGGAAATATTTAGAACAAGTTCGCCAATTTTCCGACTTGGAAACTTGACGAACTTGTTATTATGTCACAGTTTGGATGGGTATTTATATATATCCCACCTAAACTGTAATGTTATTATAATTATAAATTTTATAGTACAACCTTTACTTGATTACAAGATGTCTTGGTATACCGTTAACTATGTATGGATAGAACTCACCTTCAATCAGAGGTTTTGCATACTTTATGAACTCTTCGGTTACATAGTCTCCCTCTTCATTGATCCATTCTCTTGGTATAGTCCTTTCTCCGTTAGCCACCTTGTCAATTTCATGTATTGCATAGGTGCTTTGATATGGCTCATTAGATACTCTTTCTATGGCAACCATCATACCTGTAGAACCTTCATCAGCTATCTTTACAGCTGCCTCACCTACCATCATTGCCTCATCCATATCTACCTTACTTGCCATATGTGCAGCACTTCTTTGGAGTGTTGAGAACTCAACCGCCCTTGTCTTACAGCCGAACTTAGCTGCCAAAGTATTAGCAAGATAGGTTGCAGTACCGGTAAGCTGCTTATGTCCAAAAGCGTCTACATAGGCATTGTCACTTCCAAGCTCGGTTACATATCTTCCGTCAGCAAGTTTTATACCCTCTGATATTGCAACTACTACTATGTCCTTTTGAGAAAGAAGCTTTTCTACCTTGGCATTGAATTTATCCATATCAAATACGGTCTCAGGGAGGTATATCATATCAGGTCCTTCACAGTCCTCGCCCTTTGAAAGCGCACTTGCTGCTGTAAGCCAACCTGCATTTCTTCCCATTATCTCTATTATAACTATATTCTTTTTCTTATAAGACATGCCTAAACTGTCTATAATAATTTCTTTTACAGATGTTGCTATATACTTTGCAGCACTTCCGAAGCCCGGAGTATGGTCATTTAACACAAGGTCATTGTCTATGGTCTTAGGACAACCTACAAATCTTTGCTTTTTGCCGTTAGCAGCCGCATACTTTGCAAGCTTATTGATAGTATCCATAGAATCGTTACCGCCTATGTATATAAAGCACTCTATGTTAAGTTTATCCAAAATAGCAAAAACTTTTTCATAAAGCTCTTTGTCAGCATCTATGTTAGGAAGCTTAAATCTACAAGTACCGAGGAAGGCTCCCGGAGTTCTTCTGAGTATCTCTATATCCAAATCATTTTGCAAATACTCTGACAGATCCACATATCTTTCATCAAGCAAGCCAAGTATACCGTTTCTCATGCCGTATACTTTATTATAACCTCTTGCCTTAGCCATCTTAAAAACTCCTGCAAGACTTGAGTTTATAACCGATGTCGGTCCACCTGACTGCCCTACTATTACATTTCCTTTCATGCTTACCTCCATGTATTTTTATAATTAATTGAAACCTTTTTAATAAACCCTTTTAAAGAGTTTGTCAAAACAATTATACCTATTCTATTTTAGTAATGTCTATACCCGCTTTTACCAAATATTCTTTAATATATTCATCCCATTTTGTTTCTGCGCTTTTGTCTATAACAAATTCGTTATATGAGCAGGCACCTATGCAACGAATATTATTATCCTCATATCGTATATTTATATATAAATGCGACACAGGTATATTATTTATCTCTTTTTCTTTCAGAAACTTATCCTTTAAATCTTCGCCAAGCTTTAATACCAATTTGAAGGATACCGGAAGCTTCTTACCCTTTATTAAATAAAAACATACAGGTCTTATGACTTCCCACTTGGAATACTCCTCCAAATTAAGTTCATCTACTTCTTCATCGCTATAGTAAGCTTTTTTAATCTTGCCGTCTATATTAAAAGCATTGTATGTAATTATCTCTGCCGATACCAATAAGAAGTCATCAAATAATTTACCGTCAAAAAGCTCCTTGGTAAAACTTTTTTTATCAACTATTTCATACGCTACCATATATTGACCTCCCGAAAACTGTTCATAAAATCAGCTCCCATATTATCAATATCTATAGTTGACAGCTCCTTTACCATCTTATTCCAAGCCTTATCATCTATATCAACCTGTTTACTCATAAGGTACTGGTTATAGGAATTCTTAAGTTTATCATCTATTCGCTCATTTAACAGTTTTGTCTTCTTTGCAGCGGTAGCATCCTTATCATAACCTTCTATGCATTTGTATATGTAAAATTTGGAATCTATACTTATAACCTCACTTATCTGACCGTCACTAAGTATGGATACCACCTCATCCGACACAGGGTCAAGATCTTCATGCCCTACATTGAGCACTATATTTTTATCTATAGAGTTAGCCTTGGCTATAGCTGCAAAATCAGCCCCCTCCGCACTTACTTCCGCATAAATACTGTTAGCTTTCGCCTCATCATCAAGTATTATACGCTGCAAATGCATTACTCTGGCATCGTTTTCACTGACTTCAAGGCTTTTATCATCAGCTATACTGTTTCTGAATTTCAGTGCCGTTGCATAGTCTATAAACATCTTTTCCACATCATCATAACTTATATTTCCAAAGTTTACACTTGAACTTTTAAGCTCTTCATAAAACTTCAGTGCCGCATCCTTGACATCTCCGGTTTCTTTGGAATTAAGTGTTTGTCCGCTTTCTACAGCCATTGCATTCAGTACCTTTAGCTGTATAAAGAACACCTGCATTTCTTCAAGAAATACATCCTTATATGTGCCGAATTCATCACCTGTTGTAACTTCCCATATATCTTTTGTATAAAAGTCATTAATATGTTTTTTTCTGGAAGCAGTAATAAGAAGCATCTGTTCCGCAGTGTAATCTACATGTATATTATATTCTTCGTCCTTGGCTATATTCTCAGCTATTGTACAAGCACTTAAAAGTAAGCTGAGAATAAAAACAAATAATAAAACCAAAATATTTTTTTTACTTAATTTAAGCATTTTTACTCCACCACGCTAATGTAGCGACTCAATGATATTTAGACTGATGCTGACTTATATAAAATACCTACAGTATCGGTTTAAATATCAACAGTTTGTTAAATCGCTTTTTACAAAAGCATTTTCATTATATCAAGTACTCCGTCCTCAACATTCGCCTTTGTTTCAAATCTTGCAACCGACTTTAACTCATCTACAGCATTGGAAACCGCAAATGAATAATAAGCCGATTTAAGCATATCTATATCATTACATTGATCTCCGAATACCAAAGTTTCTTCACTTTTAATCCCCAGGCTTTCCTGCAAAATTCTTATAGCAAATCCCTTGCTTACATCCTTTCTTGCACAGTCAAGCCACATGGTTCCGGAATACCTAAGATCAAGCTCCTTACCGTATTTTTCTATTATATAATCCACCTCATTATATATATTTTCGCAATAAACGGCTATTTTTAAGATGTCTTCTTTTAACAAGGAAAAATCTTCTATGTATTCGACCTCGCCCTGATAACCTTCTCTGATCCAATTCATAAATTTATCATCTCTTTTATCTATAAAGTAGGAACTTTTTGTTGCTATTACCGGCAAGAGTTTTTTATTTCTATGAACATCTTTAATAAAATCAAGAGCCTGTTGCTTTGGTATACCGTTTAAGAACAAACTTCTGCCCTTCATTCCTATATATGCACCGTTATCGGCTATGTAAAATATCTTATCTGCTATGGGTGTAAAAAGATTATCTATACTCTTCCAATGTCTTCCCGTAGCCACAGCTATTGCAATTCCTCTGTCATGTAATTTAGAAATAACTTCGTATATTTCAGGATTAATATCGGCAGTACCGTCTGTAACCAAAGTACCGTCAATATCTGAAGCTATAAGTTTAATCATTTAATTTGTCTCCTTAATGCTTAAAACCTGAATCTATAATTCATAAGCAAGTTTACTGTTGGCGTATATTTTGAAACTTTATCGCCAACACTATGAGATTATACACTAAAGATAGGACTTAGTAAATATTAAAGGAACTGCCTAAAAATAGATTTTTCTTCACACCATCTTATAGTTTTGTGCAAAATCCACCTTTATACAGTTCCTTTTTATCCTAATTCATAACATAAAAATACTCTATACTAAACCGGATGTAATACCATATTTATTATAACCGCTATTATTATGCCGAGTACAGCTCCCATAAAAACCTGCAAAGGGGTATGTCCGACAAATTCCTTTAGCCTTTTTTCAAAATCTTCAATACCCTTTATTTCCATAAAATCGGAATCAAGTATCAGGTTAAGAAGCTTTGCCTGTCTTCCGGTCTCTCTTCTGACTCCCATGGCATCATGCATAACTATAGTTGCAAGTACAAAGCTTATAGCAAACTCAAATGAAGAAACTTTATATTCAAAAGCAGTAGAAATCATAAGTGCACATACGGTTGCACTATGGGAGCTCGGCATACCGCCGCTTCCCCACATCCTTTCTATAGAAAATTCTTTTGTATACCACAGATCTATTAAGGTTTTAAGAACTTGGGCTACAAACCATGCTGCAACCGCACTTATCAAAACCGTATTAGAAAGTATCTCATACCATATATGCATTAGTTTCTCTCTCCTTATATTAATATCCTAATATCCTATAAGCCAGTCATATAATTCCTGATATTTAAGAGCTGATGAAGTCCATGAATAATCCTTAGCCATTCCTCTGTCTATGATCTTATTCCACTCTCTTTTTCTGTTATAGAAAATATATTTGGCATATCTTATGCTGTCAAGCATCTCATGTGCATTGTAATTACAAAAAGTAAATCCGGTCCCCTTATTCTCATATTCATTATAAGGCTCTACCGTATCTTTTAGTCCTCCGGTTTCTCTTACTATAGGTACAGTGCCGTATCTTAAAGAGATAAGTTGGCTCAGTCCGCAAGGCTCAAATAAAGAAGGCATCAAAAAGGCATCACAGGCAGCATACACCTTATGCGACATGGCTTCCGAATAATAAATTTGAGCGGATACTCTGTTGCAGTACTTCCAGTCATAATGCCTGAACATATTTTCATATTCCTCATCTCCGGTTCCGAGTACCACAAGTTGTGTATCTTCCTGACAGATTTCATCTATAACACATCTTACCAGATCAAGTCCCTTTTGGTTAGTCAGTCTTGATACTATACCAAGCATAAACCTGCCTTCATCAACCTCAAGTCCCAGATCCGTTTGCAGACCTGTCTTGTTCTTATACTTTTCTTTCCTAAAATTCTTTGCGCTATATTTTTGATATATATATTCGTCAGTTTCAGGATTAAACTCCCTATAATCTATGCCGTTTACTATTCCTCTAAGAGAGTTACTTCTGGCTCTCATAAGTCCGTCAAGCCCCTCACCGAAGAACTCTGTTTGTATTTCCTTGGCATAGGTATCGCTGACTGTGGTTATAGCATCGGCATAAACAACTCCGCCTTTTAGCATATTGCCGTTTTTATATGACTCAAGCTTATCCTCTGTAAAATAATATCCCGGAAGTGTAGAAAATCTCTTTATAGTATCCACATCCCATACTCCCTGGAACTTAAGGTTATGTATGGTAAATACGGACTTCATGTTTCTAAAGAACTCACCTTCTCTAAATCTGTCCTTCAGATAAACGGGTATAAGACCTGTTTGCCAGTCATGACAATGAACCACATCCGGTTTAAATCCTATTACCGGAAGAGTGGAAAGTGCTGCCAATGAGAAAAATGAGAACTTTTCCAAGTCATAAAGCCAATTACCGTAAGGTCTGTCTCCCGAAAAGTACCCCTCATTATCTATAAAATAATATGTAACACCTTCATGCTCGGCTTTAAGTATTCCTACATACCTGCTTTGCCCAAGATAATCCATATAAAAATGCGATACATACTCCAAGCGCTCTCTAAGCTCCCAAGGAATACACATATACTTTGGTAACATTACTCTGCAATCAAAATATTTTTTGTCGAAATACCCCGGAAGTGAACCTACAACATCTGCCAGACCTCCCGTTTTAACAAAAGGTACTGCTTCAGAAGCAACGAATAGTATGTTTTTCATATATTCCCCTTTCTTAAATGTATCTATCCCTTTAATTTATCTGCTAAATCCTTCATCTCTTTTGCTGTTTGTAATACCGCTTCGGTAATCTCGCTTCCGCCTATAAGTCTGGCAATTTCTTCAACCAACCTTTTTTCTTTTACATAAGATATTTCGGTTTTGGTACTGTGTCCGTCAGTATGCTTTTCTATAAGGTAGTTATGATCTGCCATAGCCGCTATTTGCGGCAAATGTGTAATACATATAACCTGATGTCCTCTTCCTATAAGCATGAGTTTTTCAGATACCCTTTGTGCGGTTCTTCCGCTTATACCCGTGTCTATCTCATCAAAAATCAAGGTATCAACTTCGTCAAGGTCTGCAAGCACCGTTTTAATTGCCAACATAATACGGGAAAGCTCTCCTCCGCTTGCAATCTCCCTTAAAGGTTTTTTAGGATTTCCCGGATTGGTACTTATCATAAGCTCGACACTGTCTCTACCCTGCGGAGTAAAGTCACTAAGTTTCTTAAACTCTATGTCAAAATCAACTCCAAGGAAGTTCAGATCATGCAGCTCCCGTATAATGCTTTCCTTAAGCACTCCTGCCGACTCTTTTCTTAACTCGGAAAGCTTGTCGCAAAGCTCATTAAGTCTTGCAACCGAACTTCTTTGTTGTTCTTTGTATTCGCTTATCAGTTCTTCGTAATTTTCAAGAAATTCAAGTCTTTCTTTTTTAGCTTCGTATATCTTGTTAATTTCTTTAAGATCCTCGGAATACTTGCTTTGCAGATTCCTTATTGTGTCTAACCTATTATTGATAATATCAAACTCTTCCTCGTCAAAGTCAAGTTCATCTATATAATTATATATACTGTGTCTTAGATCTGCAATAATGGACTCCGCATCAAAAAGTTGGCTTTCTATTTCCGAAAGCTCCTCATCATACTGCACGACCGAGGATATCAGTTTAAGTGCCGGGCTTATACCGTCTTCTTCTATATACGAACTTATCTTAGACATGGCATCAGCTATTCTTGAAGCGTTTTTTATTTTGGAATATCTTTGAACAAGTTCCTGCTCTTCCCCTTCCTTAAGCTGTGCTTCTTCTATTTCTTCTATTTCATATTTTAAGAATTCGACTTCTCTTCTTCTCAAATTCTCTTCAAGCGTCTCGGAAAGTTTTTCTTCTATAGTCTTGTATTTCTGATATTCTTCTTTGATATCATTCTTTACCTCTTTGACCCTGTCTTCTGCAAATAAATCTATAAGCTGTAACTGCTTACTTACTTCCAAAAGTCCATAGCTTTCATGCTGGCTATGTATATCTATCAGCAAAGACATAAGCTTTCTTCCCTTTGCAGCGGCTATTACCTCTCCGTTGATCCTAAGTACATTCTTTTGTTTACTGATTTTTCTTGACATGGTAATAAGTCCGTCTTCACCGACTTCTATATCCATTTTTCTTATAGCATCAAGTTTTAATCTGTCATTTATACAAAACAAAAGCTCTATATACGCAAAATCCGCTCCGGCTCTTACAACATCCTTACCGACTTTTGCACCCAGTGCCAAATTTATAGAGTCAATAAGTATGGACTTACCTGCACCTGTCTCACCCGACAAGACCGTAAGACCTGCAAAAAATTCCAAATCAACCTGTTCAATTAAAGCAAGATTTTTTACATGCAACTCCAGTAGCATAATTCTCCTTATTTTTCAAGCATCTTAGAAAGCTTTGCCATAACATTGTATGTCAAAGCTACATCTTTTATAGCACACATTATAGTATCATCACCTGCTATGCAGCCCAACATACCTTCTATGTTAAGCTCATCCAAAGCAGCTGCAACCGCCATAGCAAGTCCGGGCATAGTCTTTATGACAAGTATGTTTTGTGCCATGTCCATAGATACAAAACCTTCCCGCAAAACCCTTATATACTTTTCGGCTGCATTGTTCTTCTCTTTTATCAATACATATTTTTGTTTACCGTCATCAAGTGTCACCTTAGTGAGTTTCAAGTCCCTTATATCTCTGGATACTGTCGCCTGAGTAACATCAAAACCTGCACTTCTAAGCCTCTCTGCAAGCTCTTCCTGTGTTTCTATAACTTCTTTCTCAATCAGTTCCACTATCATAGCATGTCTTAATTTTTTCATACCATGTATTCATCTTTCTTTTTATATCCTGGACATCTTAGTTCTTAAGTTATCTAAAAAGGTACCGCCCTTTAATTTGATAAGTTTGGTTCTTGTATCCGACTCTTTTATAATTAATCTGCTCTTATAGCCCAGTCCCTTTTGTATATCTCCGTCAAATACCGCAAAGACCTCCTGCTTATTTTCTTTTGTGATTTCTATCTCTATATTACTTTCAGGTGCAAGCACTATACTTCTTTGGTTAAGTGCATGAGGGCATATAGCAGTGATTATAAACATTCTTGCTCCCGGCTCTACTATAGGACCTCCGGCACTTAGGTTATAGGCTGTAGAGCCTGTAGGTGTAGCAACGATTATACCATCTGCACAATATTCATTCAATAATTCTTTATTAACATAGACCCTGCATCTTATAAACTTTGAACAGGTATTGCCTGCTATTACCACCTCGTTAAGTGCCTGATGCACCTTTGAAGCTGCTCCCGATCTTTTTACATAGGCATCTATCATCATTCTGTTTTCTATACTATATTCGTCAGCAAGCAGCTTATCTACCATATCTTCTATCCCTCCTTCGCTGCCAAGACTGGTAAGATAACCCAAATGCCCAAGATTGACACCTATTAAAGGAATATTCAGATATGAGGTATCTCTGGCAACTCTTATCAAAGTGCCGTCTCCACCCAGAGTAATGATACAATCTATATTCCCCGGAATTTTGGAAATCTCCAAATATCCCAAATTAAGTATTGAATCTCCGCCCTTTTTTTTAATAAGCTTCATCATGCTCTCAGCAACTTTCTCAACACCGCTTTTGTCACTGTTACCGACTATATAAAAAGATTTCATATATACCGCTCCTATCTGAATGCAGCCGTATGTGCCTCATTTACCACCGTGTTTATAAGCTTTTCATCTATCTGCCCCTGCATGGATGTATTGTTTTTCTTCATATAGCAAAGGTACTCTATATTTCCTTCCGGTCCTTTTATAGGTGAATATGTAAGTCCTATAATATCAAGCTTATTGTCGGCTGCATAAGTATAAACCGCCTGTATTACTTCTATGTGCACTGCCGCCTCTCTTACAACACCTTTTTTTCCTACCTTTTCTCTGCCCGCCTCGAACTGCGGCTTGATCAAAGCCACTATAAAAGCCTCTTCCTTAAGCAGTTTCACAACCGCAGGTAAAACCTTTGAAAGAGATATAAATGATACATCTATGGATGCCATATCCGCTTTTTGCTCTAAACTTGACTCCTCAAGATATCTTATATTGGTTTTTTCAAATACTACGACTCTTTCATCATTCCTAAGCTTCCAGTCAAGCTGTCCATAGCCGACATCCACAGCAAATACCTTTCTTGCACCGTTTTGAAGCATACAGTCGGTAAAGCCTCCGGTAGAGGCTCCCACATCCATGCAAACCAAGTCAGAAAGCCTTATATCAAACTCGCTTATGGCTTTTTCCAACTTAAGTCCTCCTCGACTTACATACTTTAGGCTTTGACCTCGTATTTCTATACTCTTATTTTCTTCAAATAAAGCTCCTGCCTTATCTTCTTTTTGTCCGTCTACATATACTATACCGGACATAATTATAGCCTTCGCCTTCTCCCTGCTGCTCGCTAAATTTTTCTTAACTAATAAGAGATCTAATCTTTCTTTCATCAGAGACTTCTTTCATAAATTTTTTAAGCAATTCACTTTCATCCAAATCTCTTATAACAGAGTCCGAATCAATATGAAGTGCTTCTCTTAATAAGGATACATCTCCATGTTCCACATATTTATCCGGTATGTTTACATGGAAGATATCTATATCTTTGTATTTGGAACTTATAAAATTCCTTACAGTCAGACCGAAGCCTCCAAGCAAAACATTCTCCTCCATAGTTATTATAAGGTTGTGATTTTTGCATATATGATCAAGCATATCGGTATCTATAGGTTTTATAAATCTTGCATTTACTATGCTTACCGAATAACCTCTTTTTTTAAGCTTCTCTCTTACATGTTTTGCGGTACTTACCATACTTCCGCAGGCAACTATGGCTATATCCTTCTCTTCGTATAAAAGCTCCGCCTTACCGTACTCTATTACTTGATTAAATTCTGCAAGTTCCTTATAAGCCTTTCCCCTGGGATACCTTATAGCTACCGGACCATTAATCTTAAAAGCAAAGTCCAGCATACTTTCAAGCTCAAAGCTGTTCTTTGGAGCCATTATACTCATATTCGGTATACAGTTCAGATAAGACAGATCAAATATTCCCTGATGTGTCTCTCCGTCAGCTCCCACAAGACCTGCTCTGTCTATTGCAAATACTACATTGAGATCCTGTATACACACATCATGTATGATTTGATCAAAGGCTCTTTGTAAGAATGAAGAGTATACAGCCACCACAGGCTTCAATCCTCCGGCTGCCATACCTGCTGCCATAGTTACGGCATGTTGCTCCGCTATGCCCACATCATGAAATCTTTCGGGAAAATGCTCCTTAAAAAGTTTAAGCCCGGTACCGTCAGGCATAGCTGCGGTAATGGCAACCACATCCTTATCCCTTTCTCCGATTTCAACTATCTTTTTTGCAAATACATCCGTATAGTCCTCATCCATCTTTTGCTTTTTAGCTATTCCCGTAACCTTATCAAAGGCGGATACTCCATGGAATTTCTCTGGATTATCTTCCGCCGGCTTATAGCCCTTACCCTTTTTGGTAATTACATGGACTATAACCGCATGATTAAGTTTCTTCGCCTCGGCAAATACCTTGCACAACTTGTCGATATCATGTCCGTCTACCGGTCCGAGGTAAGTTATTCCCATATTTTCAAAAAGCATACCGGGTATAATAAATTGCTTGATACCCGACTTTGCCTGTCTTATACTTTTTATAAGACTTTTTCCGACATTAGGTACTTTTTCAAGATTGTTGTATATAAAGGTTTTTAACTTGTTATATACATCCCCTGTTCTTATACCGTTTAGGTAGGACGACATACCTCCTACATTTTTTGAAATGGACATTTCATTATCATTTAATACTATAATAAAATTTCTTTTAAGTGCAGCTGCATTATTAAGAGCCTCATATGCCATACCGCCGGTCAAAGCACCGTCTCCGATAATAGATACTACATAGTTATTTTCTTTTTTAAGCAAAGCTGCCCTTGCAAGTCCAAGCCCTGCCGATATGCTTGTAGAAGAATGTCCTGTATTAAAAGCATCACAAGGACTTTCCTTAGTCTTGGGAAATCCCGACATTCCGCCGAACATCCTAAGCTCATCAAAATCTTTTTGCCTTCCGCTAAGTATTTTATGCGGATATGATTGATGCCCCACATCCCAAATCACCTTATCCTTTGGAAGATCAAAGCTTTTATAAAGAGCAATAGTAAGCTCGACAACTCCAAGGTTGCTTGCCAGATGCCCTCCGGTCTTGCTGAGTTTATCTATAAGAAAATCTCTCATTTCCTTGGCAAGCATTTTTAAATATTTCTTCTTGACTCTTTTTACATCCGACGAGCCTTGTATTTTTTCTAATATCATATTTTCCTCTTAGCTTTAAGATTCTTAATTAAAGATTCTTTGGATTTAAGATTCTCTGTCTATAAGTCCCTCTATTATTTTTCTCAAAGTTGTTGTATCTCTGTCAAGGCTAAGGAGTAGGTCCTTTGCCTCTTTGGAAAGTCTGTGGCACTCTTTTTTTGCCTTATCAAGTCCGTAAAGACTTACATAATTGCTCTTATTATTCTTTTCATCAAGACCGGCAGTCTTTCCCAAGACCTCGGTACTTGAAGTTGCATCAAGTATATCATCTCTTATCTGGAATGCCATACCTACAGACCTTGCCGCCTCTTCGATTATAGCCAGCTCTCCGTTTCCTGCCATACCCAGTACTGAGCCTATCAGCATGGAAGCTTCTATAAGTGCTGAGGTTTTTAAACTGTAGATAACACCCAACACTTTTTTGTCTACAGCTTTACCGGTGTATTCTACATCTATCACCTCTCCGCCAATCATGCCCTTCATACCGGCTTTATTTGCCAATATACTGTTTGCCTTTAACATAGCCTTTATATAAGGCAGTGAACTTGCTTCAGACTCAAACTTGTTAAGCATATCACGGGCTATTACATCAAAGGCTTCTATAAAAAAGGCATCTCCGGTAAGCACAGCCATATTTTCTCCAAAGGCTACCCATGTTGTATCTCTTCCTCTTCTTAACCTATCATTGTCTATACAAGGCAAATCATCATGTATTAAAGATGCCGTATGTATCATCTCTATAGCCGCCATATAAGATAATACTTTGTTAATATCCGGTTCTTCAACCTCAAAAACCTTATAACTCTCCCATATAAATATAGGTCTTATACGCTTTCCGCCGGCAGCTATAGCCTCCCTCATAGCCATATAAACCTTTTTTTGAAGTCCCTCTACCTTCGGCAAATACTTTTCCAACTCCATATCTATACTCTTTACATCATAATCAAATGCCATGTTACCCTCCTTTTACATTCTATTCCTCTTCACCTGCTATTATCTGCATATCTTTTTCTATTTTTTCTATTTTTTTATATGTGTCGTTAACTCTTTTCATTCCTTCTTCGTATAATTTAAACATATCCTCAAGACCGGTATCCTTGCTTTCAAGTTTTTTTATAATTTCTTCTATATCGGATATATTGTCTTCTATACTTTTTGCCTTAGCCATTGCTACCACCTTCAGCTTTTTCTATTCTTTCTACTTTTGCTAAAACCCTTCCGTCTGAAAAGCTGAGAAGTATCTTTTCTTCCCTTTTTACCTCACTTACGGAATTTATTCTATTATACTCCATATCGGTTACGAAGGCATAGCCTAATGATAATTTATCCAAAGGAGATAAGCCTTTAAGTCTTTCTATGTATACTCTTAAGCTTTCCTTATTTTTATCTATGCCATACTTAAGTGCGGAATATAGGCTTCTTTTTACTTCTTTAAGTCTATTATTATAACCTTCAAGTTTGGATGTGGGAGAGTTTATAAGCAAATCTTTTTTTGCAATATCAAGTCTATGCCTGACAACAAAAAGTTTATCAAGCATAAGCTGTTCTATTCTTGAAGAATATCTTTGCATATATTCCTCAAAACTCTCATGATCCATCACTGCCATATCTGCCGCCATGCTTGGAGTAGCCGCCCTTTTGTCAGCCACAAAGTCCGCTATGGTATAATCGCTTTCATGACCTACTGCGGATATTATAGGGGTCTTGGCATTAAATATAGTATTTGCCACTGCTGTCTCATTAAAAGCCCACAAATCCTCTATAGAACCTCCGCCTCTTCCCACTATGATTACATCAAGATCTAAGGCATCAAGACTTCGTATTCCTCTTGCTATACTGCTTGCAGCCTTTTCACCCTGTACTATTGCCGGATATAAGAATATTTCGACATAAGGATTCTTTCTTTTAGATACCCTTAATATATCCTGTATAGCTGCGCCCGTAGCGGAAGTTACCACACCTATCCTACTTGAAAATACAGGTAATGCCTGCTTATACTCATCAGCAAACATTCCCATATCTTCAAGTTCTTTCTTAAGTTCCAAAAATCTCTTGTATAGATCTCCTATACCGCTTTTTTCTATAGCCCAGGCAAGTATATTGTAAGTTCCGTTCTTTTCATATACATTAAGACTTCCGCTTACAATTATTTTCATTCCGTCCTTTAATACAAAATCAAGATTTTTCTTGCAATTTGAAAACATAATGACTGAAATAGCCGCTTCACTGTCTTTTAAAGTAAAATATATATGCCCCATGCTGTGATACTTACAATTTGACACCTCTCCGCTTACACTGATATTTTTCAACAAAAAATCTTCACTTATAAGCATTTTTATATAAGAGTTGATTTTGCTTACCGTATAAACCTTAGACATAAACCTCCTACACTGCCATAACTTTATCAAAATAACTTCACTAATTACTACTTTATTTGCAGTTATAAGATGCACAAAGGCAAGTCAAATGTTAACATTAGCCTGTCAGATATATATTTATAATATGCTAAATGAAAGCTTGCTTTCAGGTACATATTATACATATATATCCAGGCTACCAAAACTGTAACAATCAAGTAGCTACAAAAACAAAATATTCGTCAAGTTATTTTTAATACTACACAAGCTTTGCCAAGACTCCGTTTACAAAACTATGTGCCTCATCACCGGCATATTTTTTGGCAAGCTCCACAGCCTCGTTGATAGCAATATTGGCAACTATATTTGAATCAAATTCCATCTCATAACAGGCTATCCTAAGAATACTTAGTTCTACCCTGCCTATACGCTTTAAGCTCCAGCCTGTAGTTACTTCGGCTAATTTTTCATCTATATAGCCAATACTTCCTATAATATCTTCCATTCGTTTTTTAAGTTTGTCTCTTTCAGAAAGTTCTATAGCCTCAACTGAAAAAGACTCCTCCTCAGCTTCTTCCTCAAGCTCCAAGTATCTTTCAATCTGTTCAATTCTTTCTTCCTCTTCTTCATAAAATGATATACAAAACATCATTCTAAGACAATGTTCTCTGAATACCCTTCTGGTCATCAGTTGTCCCCCTGTCAATTTCTATTACTATACCAAACACATTTTCTATGATATATCCTTCATTATACTTTATTACATGAAGATTAACAAGTTATTGACTTATTAAGTGCAAATGACCAAATGATTTTTTCTGCAACCTTCTTTTGTTTCGTCATGGAAAGTGCCCTTGCATAATAATCAAGTTGTATACTGTACCTTGTTATAAGAGTATCTTCCTTTCTGACCCTGTCTGTCTTGTAGTCTATTAAAATAATTTCATCTTCATACTCTATATAGGCATCTATTATTCCCTGTATAAGTATGGTTTCTTTTGAACTTGACAGCCCCAACTCGTCAGCCGCTATGCCCATAGTAAATATTGCCTCTCTTTTTAATATACCCTTCCTAAAAGCCTCGCTCATAATATTCGCCAGATCCGAATGCATAAAATTTTCTACATCCTTTAAGTTTATAAGGCTTTTATAATCCTTGCTTATAAGCTTTTCTTTATAAAGTTTATCAATATAGGACGAAAGCCCCAAACTTTCAGCCTCATCAAAATCAATCACTTGCATAAGCTTATGGTAGGCATTTCCTCTTATACTTGCCTTATTGGGCTCTGTAGATTTCTTCTCCTTATCCTCATAAAGGATATTTGCTTCTTCATCTATTATAAGGCTTTTTTTGATATCAGACACTGAAAACTTTATGTCAAGGTCAATATCACTTATATAGTCATACGGTTTTTTTACCAGCTCATTTAATTTATTATCGTCTACAAGTTTCATGCTGTCGAGCTTTTCTTTTAATCTAAGAGTTTCTATCTGCTTTTTTTCTTCATACTGCATAAGTTCTTCAATCTTAACAAGCTTAGTTTTTATACTTTCTCTTGTCTTTACATCACTTAGCAGCAAAAAGTCAAGGTATGAACTCGCATTCATAATATCAAGCATTCTGAGTTTATTACTTTCTTCTATATGGCTGTACTTTTCATACGCCTTGTCGGCAGTATCAATTACGCCGCTAAGTATAAGCTTTTCCTTTGCCCTGCTCATTGCAACATAAAGGACTCTTAACTCTTCACCCAAGTTATCGATCCTTTTTTTGTATTTTAATACATTTTTCTTGATGCTGCTTGACTTTAATCCGTATTCCAGATCGACATAGTCACAGGCTATTCCAAGCTTTGAGTCGGCTATAATGGCATTTTTATAGTCCGAAGTATTAAATCTTTTATGTAAGCCGCTTACGAAACATACCGGAAATTCAAGACCCTTGGACTTATGTATACTCATGAGCCTTACAGTATCTTCATACTCCGACACTACCGAAGCCTCTCCGTAATCGGTATTATACTGCTTTAAGTTGTCTATATATTTTATAAAGTTAAAAAGCCCCTTATAACCTATACTCTCATACTGTTTAGCCATCTCTGTAAGCATTAAAAGGTTGGCTCTTCTTATATGTCCGGCAGGTAGTAATGATACTATATCAAAATATCCGCTACTGTCATATATATATCTTAATAATTCACTAAGCTCCATATATGAAGACTTTTTTCTGTAATCAAAAAGCAGATCGAAGGCTTTTTTTATCTTTTTTTCGGTATCGGGAGCGTTAAGGGCTATTTTTTTCTGCAATATGGCTTGGCACATTTCATAGACCTTGTTGCTTTTTTTAGTTTCGTCCTCTTCTTTCTCCATGTACTTTCTGTAATAGGCTGTAATAAGTGCAAGCTCGTTATCACTTAAGTCTATTATGGGTGAATGTAAAAAAGCACTTAAGTCTATATTCATATAGGGATTATCTATTGCCGAAAGTATTGCCAGTACAAGCTTTACTTCCATGGCATCAAAATATCCGGTTGAAGTGTTGGCATACGCCGGTATGCCTTCTTTTGAAAGTACATCTATGAATTTTTCGCTCTGTCCCTGCATGGATCTTAATAAAATCACAATATCCGAGTATTTAAGCTGTCTGTAAGAGCCGTCTTCAGCCCTTACCAAAAGCGTATTTTTAAGCTCTTTTATGTGCTTTGCAATCATGCTTGCTTCAAGTACCGCACTGTCTTCTTCAAAATCGGACTTTTCGAGTAAAAGCAGTTCAGTTTGTGAAGCTGTAGACAATCCGTCTTTATTTATTTTTTCAAAATCAGCTCCTACATAAAGTGCCGACTCCTTATCATAGTCTATACCTCCCACACTTTCGGACATAATATTAAAAAACAGATCATTTATGCTCTTTAGCACAGTTTCTCTGCTTCTAAAGTTCTTTTTAAGCACTACCTTTACTTCTTTATCCGACTGCATTTTATCATGGGCTGTATAGATATTATATTTTGACAAAAAAAGCTCGGGTCTTGCCTGTCTGAATGCATAGATGGACTGCTTTACATCTCCTACCATGAATACATTGCCGTTATCAAGGGCTGACAATATACTCTCCTGAACATAGTTTGAGTCCTGGTACTCATCTATGTATATATCCTTAAAATGCTTTGCATATTCTAGGGCAACCTGACTTCTTGACATATCCTCATTGTAGAGGATCTCAAGAGCATAATGCTCAAGATCCGCAAAATCGGCAACATTTTTCTCAAGTTTTACCTGCTTAAACCTTACTATAAAGTCCTTTACTATATTTATAAGAGTACTTATTGCCTCTTTTTCATACTCCGCCTCTATCTCAAGAGTTTCTTCATCCCTTATAAAGTCCTTTATAAGCCTTTCTTTTATAAATTTTTTGTAATTATCCCTTATTCCCTTTGCTATATTTTTAAGCTCCGCATCTGCGTCCTTTGATACCCTGCCTATATTAGGAAAATCAAACATAAGCAGTGCCTCTCTAAGTTTTGCATAGTCTTTTGCAAGACAAAGATTTTTTGCAAGTGCAAGTTCGCTTATAAAGGTCTGCTTATAGCCAAGCTCTCCCCTGTCACAGATGTCTATGGCTCTTTCTATTTCTTTTTTAATATCATTTGCATTTTTAACTATATTTTCAACTATATAAGCTTCCCATCTTGTTTTAAAATCTTCGGTCTCATAGCTTTTTAATATCTCATCAAGCCAAAGCAAGGGTCTTGGCATAGCCATGGCATAGCTGTATATTTCCTGTATATACTCCCTTAACCTGTCATCACTTCTTGCCTTGGTATATGCATTAAGCAATTTTATAAATCCGCCATCATTCTTTTGATAAAGCTCTTCCATAATAATATCCAAGGTTTCAGGCTTAAGAAGCTCCAGCTCCGACTCATCCGCTATTCTAAAAGACGGGTCAAGCTCTATCTTATCTATATGCTCCCTTATTACAGACAGACAAAAACTGTCTATAGTACTTATATTGGCACTGTCTATAAGTGTAAGCTGCCTTTTAAGCCTCTTATACTTATCACTTTCATGGCTTTGTTTAAGCAGCTCTTCTTCAAGACTTTTAGCTATTCTTTCCTTCATCTCCAAAGCTGCCGCCTTGGTAAATGTCATCACCAAAAGCTCATCAATATCTATAGGATTTTTGTCGTCCGTGATTTGTCTTATAATTCTTTCTACCAATATAGCGGTCTTTCCGCTTCCTGCCGCAGCGGAAACTAAAACATGTTTATTTCTTGTATCTATGGCAGCCTGCTGCTCACTTGTCCATTTTCTCGTCATTTAATATCTTCTCCCATACAAGTTCATCTTTCATCTTCTTAAGTACATTATACTCATGCTGTCCGCTCTTTTTATCAAATCCGCACAGGGCGGAATAGGCACAATAATCACAGGCTGTATAGTTTCCTCTTTGAACCGGACTTATGCTTATATTTCCTTTTTGTATATTTTTTGCTATGTCAATGCTTTTATTTTTAACAAAGCTCCTCAAAGCCTCAATTCTTTCGCTTGAAGCCGTACTTGAACGGTAATCTTGAACTACCCCGTCTTTTAAGCTTACAGGAATTACATCACTGTAAGAGCTTATGTTGGTATCAAGATTTTTTATGATGTCCAGGTCCGTATTTACTATACCGCTTGGACGAAAATAGTTAAGCCTTGCCCTTTCTATATCTTCCTTACTGCTAATATCTTCCATGGATATTATAGGCTCGTCAATATTTATATACATAAATGCCGCCGGAACTATTTCCTTATTCGGATATTTCTTTTTAAGCAACTCCATAATAACCTCAAGGTAGCTTACAAGCTGTATCTGCTTTCCGTAATATGCAAGATCCGTTTCCCACTTTGTAGAGCCGGTTTTATAATCTATAATTTTAAGCAGTACCTTATCCTCAAGTTCGCATACATCTACTCTGTCTATTTTTCCTCTAAGTCTTAGTTTTTCCGTATCCGAAAGACTTATATTAAGTGATTTAAGCCCCTCCGCATAAGAAAAACTCTTCTCGTTCCACAGGGGTAAGAAGTTTCCGAGTTTTATCTGCTCAAGCAATATAACTATACTTTGCTTTGCCATACTCTCAAGTCTTGATAAACTGTACTTTTGTTTATCGCTGTCCGCATATATGGCAAATTCGGGTAAAAGCATAAGCTCATTTACAACAGCTTCAACTGTTTTATGCACCCTTGCATTTTCCATGTTTCTTATATCAAACTTATTCTTTGATGAAAGATTAAAAAATCTTTCTATTACGGCATGTATAAATACTCCTATATCCACAGCCTCAAGACCGTAAGCTCTTCTTTCCTCAAGCCCTAAGCCGTATCTTGCAAAGTAAGAATAGGGGCAGTCTACATACTTTTCAAGGGAAGTAACGCTGCACTTTATCTCCCTTCCAAAAAGCTCCAAAGCCGTTTTTCTACCAAGCGCCGACTCTTTATCTATATATAGATATGCCTTTTCAAACATTTGCTTATCTACCGTTTTATAGATGCTTCTTAATTCCACATCCTTAGCACTTTTGTCTTCAAGCTCAAACTCACCTTTTTTAAGCGAGATTAAATCTCTTATAAATGCCTCCTTAAGCCCGTCTTTTGAATATATCTTAATAAGCTTGGCTGCATTTATCACCTCTACATCTGTAAAAAGTGCTGCCAGCATAGCTACTATATAAGAAGGTTTTAATGATTTACCCAAGTTATCTAAGTTTGAATAACTTACACTCAGGTATTCAAAGGACTTTGTAAGATTCATATAAAGGTAATACCTTTGCACTATCAAATCTTCTTTGGCAGTTGCCGAAAGCTCTATACCTTGAGACTTTAGGCTTTCTTTTTCTCTATCATTTAATATACTGTCACTTTGCTTTAATTTAGGTATTATACCATCATTGGCACCTACTACAAACAAGGCTCTTACCCTGTCTATCCTGCTTCTTTTTAAATCTCCGAAAAATACTCTGTCAAGCTTTTTAGGTATCATACCTACACTTATCTGAGCAAAGCCCGCTTCCAAAAGCTCGTATAACTCTTTGCTGCTTAGTTTTTCACCTCCAAGTAAATTATCGGTCTTATTTAATAATGTAAGCAGCTCCTCATATACTTTCTCATATTCCCTTGCATGTGCAAAGTCTTTCGCCTCTTCAAACTCCTTGCTTAAGTCAAGCATCTTAGCCTTTGCATCCTTTGAGTCTATAAGCCTTATAAGCTCTTCTATTACCTTTTTTGTGTCGGCAGATTTTGATTTTAAGAGCTTATAAAGAGGCTCCAGATCTTCTACTATTATGTTTTTAGAAATATTTAATTCCTCAATATCGACACCGCTAAGCTGCCTTGGAATATGCTCCCAAGTCTTTTTTATCTTTGCCAATCCCTTAATTCCGCATATATACATATAGTCATCTATTGAAGCCAAGGTAGAGTAGTCCATGTCTATCAATGGACTGCGTATGTATCTCATAACGGAAGTGTAAGAAAACTCCTCTCTTACCACGCTAAGACAGGCTCTTACAAATTCCACTAAAATATTGGAACTTATACTTATGTTATCGTCTATAAATACAGGTATATCGTTCAGTCTGCACTTATGCTTAAATTTATCTATATAAGATGACATATCCGCACAAAGAATAGTTATGTCCTTATATCTTAAGTCCTTTTCCTTAACCAAATACATTATACGGCTTACTACCATATCGACTTCTTCGTCAATATTAGCCGCTTTTATAATATCTACTTTTTTCTCGGCACTGATTTTAGAATAGGGCTTGTATCTTAGAAAGTATTTTTCAATATGCTCTATTGCCTTACTTTTAACAAAGTTGGAAGCTTTAGCTTTAAGCTTATCATTCAGATCAATATACTCTATATCTTTAACTGCCGCCTTATTGCATAACTTAAGTATTTTTTCATGCATTCCCTTACTCATGTTAAATAAGTCGGCTTCATCGGTTTTTTCTTTTATATTCTCACCAGTTCCTATAGTTACGGTACAGCTAAGTGTTGAACAATGTTTTAATAATTCTTCTATTAACTTATACTGTATAGGGGTAAATCCTGTAAATCCGTCAAGTATTATACTTGCTCCTTTTATAAAATTGCTTTCTTTTATATACTTTACAAGTATGTCCGGTATTTCCTCAGTACTTATATACTTATCCTTCGTATAGCCTATAAAACTTTCATACATAAGGTTAAGATCCTTTAATTTGTGTCTTAAGCCTGTAGAAATATTTTCATTTTTTGATATTTCTTCTATTCTTTCACTGCTTATATCATACTGGTAAAGCTCCGATATCATGGACTTGATATTGTCTATAAAGCCTGTTTTGGCAAATTGATTTTTCCAGACCCCAAGTTCCTTGGATCTGTCCATGGAAAGTTTTCTTATAATCATTACCTTGGCTATATCATCCAAGACATCGGGAGTTACTATACCAAGCTCCGTAAATACTCTGTATGCGAGTCTGTTAAAACTAAGTACATCTATATTGTCGGTTGCATGAAAAGGATGCAGCTGCACTATAGCCTTTTGCGTCTGCATGGTATACTGCTCAGGTACTAATATTATAAAAGTTTTGTCGGGATTTTTTATAGCCTCTTCTATACAGTTCTTATATGCAAATGTAGTCTTTCCGCTGCCGGAAGCTCCCAGGATAAATCTCATTTTCGCTACCTCAAGATTAAAATTTATCTTCATTATATCCTAAAATCGATTTTTTTAGTATCTACTTTATTTGCCTATCTTTCATTAATACTGGATATATGTTACAATGTCTAAGTATCTCACTTATAAAACCTTGTGAGATTTGTATAGTGTACATTTAAGCTATAAGATTCTTTATAGCTTTTACAAGACTTAATAAAGGAGGCTGGAAATGCGAAACCTTAGTTTACTTACTGATTTGTACCAATTAACCATGTTGCAGGGTTACTTCGAAGAAAAACAGGCAAATGAAACCGTTATCTTTGATATGTTCTTTAGAAATAACCCTCACTCAGGAGGCTACTCTGTCTGTGCCGGTTTGCAACAAGTCATAGAATATATAGAGGGACTGCACTTTGCGGATGAAGATATCAGTTATCTTAAAACTCTTAATTTATTTAGTGATAAATTTTTATCATATCTAAAGGACTTCAAATTTACCGGAGATATCTATGCTATCCCTGAAGGCAGCGTAATATTTCCAAAAGAACCCATCATGAAAATTGTAGCTCCGATCATGGAAGCACAACTTATAGAAACTGCCCTTCTTAATATCATAAACCATCAATCCTTAATAGCAACCAAGGCATCCCGTGTTGTATTTGCCGCAAATGGTGATACAGTGCTGGAGTTCGGTCTCAGAAGAGCCCAGGGACCTGATGCGGGCATCTATGGTGCAAGAGCTGCTATGATAGCCGGATGTTTTGCTACCAGCAATGTACTTGCCGGACAGATGTTTGATGTCCCTATAAGAGGCACTCATGCACACAGTTGGGTAATGAGCTTTAGTGACGAGCTTACCGCCTTTAGAAAATATGCCAATCTTTATCCTAATGCCTGCATTCTTTTGGTAGATACCTACGATACCTTAAAATCCGGTGTACCTAATGCTATTAAAGTATTTAATGAGATGAGAGAAAAGGGTATAGAGCTTAAAAATTACGGTATAAGACTGGACAGCGGAGACCTTTCCTATCTTTCCAAAAAAGCAAGACAGCTTCTTGATAATGCCGGTTTTAAGGATGCCATAATTTCCGCCTCCAATGATTTGGACGAGAATCTGATCAGCTCTTTGAAACTACAGGGTGCAAAGATAAGCTCATGGGGTGTAGGAACTAATCTTATAACTTCCAAGGACTGCCCTGCATTCGGAGGAGTATATAAGCTTTCTGCCGTATATGAAAGTGATAAAAAAGCCTTTAAGGCAAAGATAAAACTTTCAGAAAATGCTGAAAAAAATACCAACCCCGGAAATAAAAAAATATATAGAATCTATGATAAGGATACGAAAAAAATAATAGCCGACCTTATCTGCCTTGAGGAAGAAACTTTGGATACTTCAGAAGAGCTGCTTCTTTTCGATCCTTTGGATACTTGGAAGAAGACCCTGCTTCCTGCCGACACTTATTATACAAAAGAACTTTTAGTACCTGTATTTAAAAACGGTAACTGTGTATATCAAAGTCCTTCCGTTATGGAAATCAGGGAGTATTGTAAAGAAGAAATGGATACGCTGTGGGAGGAGTCAAGGAGACTTGAGTATCCGCATAGGACTCATGTGGATCTGTCACAGAAGTTATGGGATTTGAAGAATAATTTGTTGAATGAGTATCATAAATAAGTAGAGGGACGAAAAGTTCCTTATAGGTGTTTGTAGTACGAAAAGTTCCTTGTAATTCAATCTTACTCGCAGTACTTTCTCAAAGCTTCGACAAATTTTACACAGACTGCGGAACTCACTTGTCTGCCAAAATCGGGCAGACTGCGTTCAAACAGTCCTCGTCTGTGAAATTTGTATCTCGCTTTATCAAAAGTACTAAACGCTAAAAAGATTGGATTACAAGGACTTTTCTACTTAGAGGCAGTGTCGAGAGCAGGGGGAGTTACAAGGATTTTTCTATCTGAGAGGAAGTGCAGGGAGCAAGGTGGTGTTACAAGGTCTTTTCTATCTGAGAGGAAGTGCAGGGAGCGTTGCAAGGACTTTTTCATCTGAGAGGGAGTGTGGAGAATATGGTTAAGAAAATAGGTATTGTCAGTTTATCAAGCGGTATTTTAGGAGAGAGTTTTATCGAACACGAGCTTAAAATAGGTATGGAAAGGTTGAATAAATATGGTATAGAGTTTGAGTTTCTACCTAATGCACTAAAGGGTATAGACTTTATAAAAAATAACCCTAAAAGCAGAGCGGAAGATTTGCTGACTGCTTTTAAGGATGATTCCGTTGATATGATTTTATGTGCAATAGGAGGAGATGATACATATAGATTGTTGCCTTATCTGTTTGAAAATAATGAATTAAAAAATATTGCCAAACAGAAAATATTTTTAGGCTTCTCCGATACGACTATAAATCATTTTATGTTGCATAAAGTCGGCATCAAAACATTTTATGGACAGGCATTTTTACCTGATGTATGTGAACTCTCCAATGAAATGTTACCCTATACAAAAAAATACTTTGAAGAGTTGATTACAACAGGGCAAATCAAAGAAGTACGCCCAAGTGATGTTTGGTATGAAGAGAGGGAAGATTTTAGCAAAGAGGCTATAGGAACCGATATGCCTCAGCACAAAAATACCGGTTTTGAATTATTAAGCGGCAAACCTATATTTAACGGAAAGATTCTGGGAGGTTGTCTGGAGTCCATATATTATATGTTTGATAACTACAGATTTGAAGATACGATAGCTTTATGCAATAAATATAATTTATTTCCTAAACTTGAAGATTGGAAGGGTAAAATTTTATTATTAGAAACCAGTGAAGAAAAACCCGAACCGAACTTATTCAGAAAAATGATCAACACTATAAAGGAACAGGGTATATTTAATGTACTTTCAGGTGTTTTAGTCGGAAAACCTCAAAATGAAACATACTACAAAGAGTACAGACAAATTTTGTTAGAAGAGATTGCCAATAAAGAGCTGTCTGTCGTTTATAACCTCAATGTAGGTCATGCAACACCTAGATGTATTATTCCGTTTGGAGTTGAGGCAAAAGTGGATGTAGGTAAACAGGTAATTGTTTTTAATGATTTTTAGGGGAGTTGGGAGCATGAGAAAAGGTTCAATAATAACAATAGTTAACATAAACACTCTATCCGTCTCTGCCCAAAGCTGCCGACCAAATAGCATTCAACAACAATAATTGACAGAAACACGCCATATAGTTGATAATAAAAGAGGACTTCTACACTTTGCTGTAAACAGTCCTCTTTTAGATATTGATTTTTAGATCTTAAATTTCTTTTATAGCACTGTTTAAATCATCATTAAGTATCTTCTTGGTACTGCTCCTAATTGCCAATATAACGCCCAATATTATTACTCCGAATATCAGTATGATCGGCACATAATTTAAGTTAAATATTATCTCTTTACAAATAAAGCCAAGCTCATACTCGCTTCTATAAGAACGCACAAGGATAGCTGATATAAATACTGCAATATAGCATATAGATACATATCTAAACAATATACCGAACTCTACATAAATCATTTTTTTAATCTGCTTATTTGTCATTCCTGCCGTAGAAAGCAGTTTAAAATCTCTTTTTCTTGCCCTTAAATTGCCATGAAAACTGTTGTATGCATTTGAAAGAGCAAGTATTATAAGTATAATTTGTATTCCGACATTCAAGATATGCTCATTTCGCAATTGCTCTTCTGTAGCCGCCTGTCTTAGTATATCATTACTTGTTGAACGGTCACTTTTAGGAATGTACGAAGATATAATTCGCTCACAATTATCAGATACTTTGTCTAAGTTTTTCTTAGCTTTAAGCTTAATATTATAATATCTTGTCGGATCGGCTTTATCTTGCCCGTATTCTTCAATAAATTTTTCAAGATTTTCCATTGTAGTAAATACATATATACCCTTTTGATTCTGTGCCTCTAAGTCAAAAGGAAAATATTTTATATAAGCGTCAATATGAATAGGCATCTTTTTTTCATCTGCGTTATAGCGAAGTACAAGCTCTTTATTATCACTGTTTGTCAGACTGATATATTTTCTAAATGAATACGGCGTGTTGTTTTTTTCAGGTGTTTTATTCAATAGAATATATTTTGTGTCTTTACCCAATTTATTTATATAAATCACTTTATCAAAATCCTGTTTATGAAGAGCTATAATATTTACATACATATCTTCTGCACCTTTATTACCTGATTCAAAAGCATTTTTTAATTCATCTGAATAAAATCCTTTATTGTCGCTCAAATAAAATTTAAAGCTCTTGTCCTCATAAATATGTATCTCATCAATTTCATCCAACAGATACAGTTCACTTACTAATTGTTTATTTATTTGCATATCCGTAAATATCTGTGACTGAAAGTTGTATTGTTCTTTATGTTTACCATAAATTTCATCAACAGTTCTATAGGATTGGGATACTAATACCAATGTCATAACCATAGCTGATAATAGCATTGCAAATATAATTGTTTTATAAGTTGAACTGTAAGCTTTAAAATAATCTCTTGCTAAAGTCCTCTCAACCTTGCCGGATATTCTTGATTTTCCATATTTTATTTTTTTGTCGGCAATCCCCGTTAATCCCTCGATCACATTCAGTTTTGCACTCTTTCCAGCCGGAATAATTGCGGATAAATATACGGTTATAAAAGCTAAAACTACAATAAGAAACAATGTTGAAAAAGAAAGAGAAACTAAGTGAAACTTTGCAGTCCTCATTTTTTCTTCGAAAATATCCGACATTTTTTTATAACTTATCAGGTTATTTAACCACATGAAATATAATAATAAATTTGCCGTTATATACGATACCGCAGTGCCTGCTAAAACCGGAAATATACCAATTTTAATTGCTTTTAGCCTTATCATACTTCTAACTTGCTTTTGTGTCATTCCTACACTCTTTAACAAGGCTAATTCTTTTATATCTCTATTGTTCCATACATTAAAAGCTCCGTAGATCATAACAGCAAACAGTAAAACCAATACCATGCAGGCTCCGTAAGTTTCAACCCACTCTGCCATTACAGATTTAGGTGGAATGATACCGGATGGATAAATCATTTCATACTCTAAAATATCTTTATTAAAATACAATCTTCTGGTATCCAAAGATTTACTGTAATCAATTTGAAAATCCTCTAAAATATTTTTCGTCAGTTTATATGTATCTCGTGGGCTTTTATACCAAATAAATACTTCAATGCCATCTGAATTATTAAAGATATTTTCTTGGCTTTCATCATTCAAAATTCCAATCAAAGCACTTTCTTCAAAACTGCTTTCATAATCACGGTATTCACCGACAAAAGTATACTCTTTTCCTGCCACCTTCAGTTTAGAGCCTATTTTATAATCTTTATTTTTTTTGAAAAAACGAGTCGGAGCAATCAATTCTTTGGCAGAATTTACATTTCTGCCATAAACAATCTCAAATCCCTTTAAGTCCTTAAAGTATTGCCCTTTCTCAATAATTACTGCATTCAAATCGGTTGAAATAAACTTATCAAAAGAGACTTTTTTAATATCATCATTTTCCAATAACTTTTGCATCATCATTTTATTTACATCTGTAAGAGAAACTTGATAGTCTCCTACAGTAGAAACTATTTCATGATGCTGCTCTTCTTTAAGGCTTCCAATAATAAAAATAATAGTACCAAGTAAAATGACTGCTAAAAAAATAGATAATTTAGTTGCAAGTGTATCCTTTTTATTGGTATTTATCTGAGAATAACAGAGTTCATTAATTATTTTCATAATCCCCTCCCTCTATTTTATTTAATTTTCCGTCAACCATTCTATATACTTTATCACATGAATTAGCCACTTTTTCATCATGGGTAATAATCATAACAGTTGACTCAAAGCGCTTATTTACAAGCCTAAATAAAGAAGTTATTTCTTCTGAATTTCTTTTGTCCAAGTTGCCTGTAGGTTCATCTGCCAATACGATAGCAGGTCTGGTAAGAAGACTTCTTGCAATAGCCGCTCTTTGTTGCTCACCGCCGGACAACTGCTTTGGAAATCGCTCAAGTTTTTCTTCTATTCCCAATGTAGATATAATCTCATCAAAATAATTTTTATCTTCTCTTTTATTATCAAGAAGCAACGGTAATAATATATTCTTTCTAACACTGATATTAGGGAGCAAATTGAAAAACTGGTAAATCACGCTTATATTTCTTCTACGAAAAACTGTAAGCTCTTCTTTACCCAGTTTTGTTATATTCTTATCTTGAATATAAATCTCCCCACTTGTAGGTTTATCTACACCGGCTAACAAATGCAGCAATGTTGATTTACCGGAACCGCTATCACCGATAACAGCCACTAAGTCTCCTTTTTGAAGTTCAAAATTAACATCTGAAAGCGCATTCACCTTTACTCCGGAATCATATATTTTAGTTAAATTAATCGTTTTTACAATACTCATCTTATTAGCCCTCCTTTGTTTATAAATAAAATATCATTGCAAAGTGACTACAAGGTGACTGAGTAAGGGCAAAAAGAAAGACAAGCCACAAAAAAGTAACTCATCTTTATCTACTGTCTGTAAAACCTAAGTTCAAAACTATTTGATGTTTTTCCTCTTGTGTAAACAAGTTCGCCATTTTGTTTTTCAATAATAGTTTTTGCCATAGGTAAACCAATCCCATATCCTTTAGAATCTTTATTTTCTTTATAAAATCTTCGATATATCTTTTTTAGATCATCTTTGGATATTCCTTTGCTGAAATCTTCGATAACAATACTTTGATAAATATTCGTTTCCTGTAAATATATCTTTATCCCCTTATCTTCTGATGCCTCTATCCCATTCTTTACGATGTTATAAATCGCTTCGTATGTCCATTTTCTATCACAAATCAATTTATAGTCCTTGCCTACAACAGGAATAGTAAAATCTTGATTTGCAAAAATTATTTCCATTTCCGTAACAACTTCATCAATTAATTTTTTTACACTTATACTTTCTTTCTTCATATTTATTGTCTCTGAATCCAAGGCAGCTAACTTTAATAGAATATCAACCAACTGATGTAACCTGTTGCTACTTGCCCTTATGCGATTAATATACTCTATCTTATTGTCCTCATCCTCTTTTATCAAATCAAGCATAAGCAAAATTCCGGTCAAGGGAGTTTTTAATTGATGGGCGATATCCTCTGTATATTCCCTTAATATTTGCTCATTTTTCACAGCTTTATCTGTTACAATTCTTTTCTCACTAATTACTTTTATAATTTCGTCTCTAAGCCCTCCAAATTCATCGTCTTCTACTTCGTAATTATCCACATCTGTATTTAATGAGTGTAGTAATAAAAAAATATCTTCTATCTTTTTCTTTATTCTATTTTTCCTATATTTATCATTTAAGATAAGTAATACAAATACGATTACATTGACAATAACAAAGCACATAAATGTAATTATATCGAGTCTTGGGCTAAGACAAACAGTTAATAATGATAAGAACAGATTAATAAAGACTATACAAAGAAAACCTTTATTTTCCTTCATCACTGCTATCCTCCCACATATATCCTATTCCTCTTACAGTTTTTATGTATTTTCCATAGTCTTTCAATTTATTCCTTAGCCTTTTAACGGTTACAGTTAAAGTATTATCATTTACTTCATACAGATCGTATTCCCATACGGTATCAATTATTCTTTCTCTTATAAGATTTACATTCTTATTTTCTAAAAAAAGTTCAAGGACTGCAAACTCCTGCCTGTTAAGTTCCAAATTATCATTGTTTAACTTCGCTGTCATTGAGCTTAAATTCAAATTCAATTCATTAAATACTATTTCGTTATTACTCATACCCTTTCTTCTAAAAAGATTATCTATCCTTGCCTTTAAAACCGGTAATGAAAAAGGCTTTGTAATATATTCGTCCGCTCCATTTTCAAAACCTTTTAAAATATACTCATCTTCATTTTTTACGGTAAGCATAATTACGGGTATACCGGAAAATTCCCTTAACCACTTCAAATAGTCAAAGCCTGAGCCGTCAGGCAGATTTGCATCAAGTATTATTAAATTATAATCCTTTAAGTCTATCTGTTTGGCAGCTTCTAAACTATCGAAAACAACCACTTCCACATTATAGCGTTTCATGAAGGTAGAAACAGCAAAAGATATTGTGCTATCATCTTCTATCATTGCTATTTTCATAAAATCTTCTCCTTAAACTCGTTTTTTCATAAGTAATTTGACACTATCGCTTTGATATGGTATTCGAAACCGATATCATTATAGCATAGAAGTTTTCAGTGCTCTATACAACACTAAGGCTTTGTCGCTTCCACATCTAAGATGGATGATCAATAGACTTTTACTTATTTTCTTTTCCGACAGAAAGTAATAATCTCTCGTACAAGGCTAACAATATGATGGTTTATCGGGGAGTTGGCAGCATAAACAATTATAATAGTTGGTGGGTATAGTTATTAGTTTATAAAAAACTCCGTATAATTCAATCATACTCGCAAC